>OCAM01000144.1_pt1 | contig 79561 bp, 64 predicted proteins | sample 1538281 | NCBI WGS metagenome assembly OCAM01 (sample SAMEA2580273, study PRJEB22360) | human gut metagenome | biome: human gut; feature: human-associated habitat; material: faeces | place: Denmark | collected 2008/2010 | reverse complement strand
CCATATTTCTGACTTATTATCTATAAAATATTGAGTAATAATCGGTTGTAAATACGCAGCATGTATATATAGATGGTAACCGCTCCATTTGCCTATATGCATCTGTTGGCAACAGACGAGAAAGATTTATTGCTATCAAGTCATTCTCATGCAAATAGCGCAAATAAAGCCGCAATTCTCTGATTACATGATGTCGGAGAGACTTCTTACTAATGTCAAGTGAGGATAAAAAGTTGTTGATAACTTCAATCGTTAGAGAAGATAATCGAATGACATCATGCTTGTTCATATAATCAAGAAATATGGATAGATAATACCTATCATGCTCTATCGTATAGTTCGAGAACCGTCCACTATTCGTTTTATGGTACAAAAAGTTCAAAAGATGCCGACCAATTTCACTGGCAAAGGACGGGGATAATTTTATTCTCTTTTTTATTACTCCCGTTTGCATATACTCCGTCAGCCATCCAATCCTTGATTTTACTGTTTGTCCCCATTCATAGGAAAAGTCTATTCCAACTTTCTCAAGTTTATGTGCAATATACTTTTCCCCTATTTGAGATGAATAAAATTGGATATTGTGTTCTTCCATATATGGAATCAACATTTTCCATGTGTCTGTCACAGACTTAATAGTACTTTTTTTCAAGCCCTTTTGATGAAGGTAACACGTAGCTTCTTCAATCAAACGACTGACTTGAGTCGTTTGAGGTAATGTTCGATTAATATGACTCATATATATAATATTAGTGGGAGCAACATTACCCCCGACAATATTATGCAAAGAAATCTATAATCTAAATGCTATATTACAACTATTTATAAATCTAACATTACATAATCTCCAACTCTTCATAACCATATTCTAAACTGAGTAGCTTGGTAGCTATTTACACGATAGCCCACAGCTATGATAACGTCCAAATTATAAAACAGTGGTGTGCGTTCCACTTCTCGTTCTCCCTCTGACTGAACTATCCCAATTTTTCGGATAGTTGCCTCTTTAGTGAGTTCGCCTGTTTCGTAAATCTGACCAAGATGATAATTGATGGTTCGTACATCTACCCCAAACAAATCAGCCATGCGCTTCTGCGACATCCAGAATGTTTCACTATTGAAGACTACCTCTATACGCACTTCCCCTTGTCCTGTTTTATATAATAAAATATTAGCAGATAGACTATTATTAATTGATTCAGGAGTAGATATCTCTTGCTTGAAATATTCTCTTGCCATTTGTACTTGTGGCTTCTTTCCATCTGCATTTTCCGCAATAATCAAGCAAGCGATACGAGATAAATGGATATTTTCCACCTTGCGAAAAGAGCCAGAACCAACCTTAACCATTTCAACCGTTTGGTTAAAATGCTCCGATACATTAAATCCTTTATTATTGGCTATCGCAATGGCTTTGTTTATAATACGAGTGAATTTTTGATATGTACTATATCCTAATACAGCACATAAATCCCTTGACGACCAATATTCTTTTCCGCCATCCTTCCGTTTCTTAATCTGTTCGAAATCAGAACTCAAGAATTCAACATTATCTTCTATCATACCAAAATCTTATTCTTTTAAAGTTGCTTTAAATCCTGACACAAAATCTTTATTAATGGAAACTTTCATCGATTACTATTAATCACTAGCAAACATCACTGATAGTTATAAATTACTCTATTCTTTTGCATTTGATTTAATAATTACGTTTATGGCTTACACGAAGTTTATCATCATCTTCTCTATATGATGAGATATATCCAATAGTTTTTAGCTTCCCTAAAAACATTTCATTCATGTGATTATTTTCTATAGTAGCCTTTTTTGATTTATCTGTAATACTTCGATAAGAATCGCCTAAAGACTCTATTAATTCTGTCACAATATCAAAATCATCTCTATACTTTTCAATCAAGTCTATCAAAAAAGACAAGCGCTCTGGCAAATTAGTAGCATCGACCAAAATGTTCTTCTCTGTATCATAATCAAATTTTTCAATATTGTTTTTCACCACAGGAAGAGTGATATTTGCCAATTCGTTATCCCACACAATATGAGGAAGAAAGTGTTGAACTACACTTAGAGCTTTTTCACCGATTACTCTTGGATTTCTCATAAGATACTTGTATAACCTCATATCTGTAGGTAACTCCTCTATTTCTATAATGCACTCATCCAAATACTTATCTACATAATAAGTAAGTACATCACTATGATTGTCTCTAATTGTAGTCGTATAATATGTGCTATATGGAAGCATATCGGCACAAAGTAACGATTTAAAATGAGCGTTATCTACACTGTTAATATTCGCATCCTTAAATGTAACTCCATCAAAGATTTTGATAAGTTTATCGTATACCGACATTTCAAAATCTGATGTCAACAAAGCACTGTTTGCCAGTAGTTCTTTCTGAGTATCATCCAATTCAGATATATCTGTTAATTCATCAATATGCTTCGTAATGAATATTCGCAAACTAGCAATCATTACATTATTCTGACTCTCATAGAATGCATATATCTCAGGCCATGCTGGTGTAACTATATCAACTTCAATAGCGGACTCCCACTGTGTATTGTTAACATAGGAAAGAGAAACTCTATTATGTTGCCCCGAAAGGTATTTGCGTTTTGTCTCCTCTGTTATATCTTCAGAATTAATAATTTCAAGAATAATTTCCACACTCTCTTGTTTCGCTGCATCTGTGATAAATACATTATTTAGTGCATCATCAAAACGTTCATCTATATAATCTGACACTGGTTTAGCAGATTCACAACTCCTCAGTATTGTAACATTTAAAGGATAATTATTCAATGCTTCCATCCTTTCATTTCGATAATGAACAAATGCGCATACAACATTTTCTGGTGTCAACATATATGCTTTGTTTTCTACAACATACTCAAGCAAACACCTAGACTCTGCATCTATATCTGTAAAAATCAGTTTTCCATTCGACACTATTTGTTTGATTGTATCAAAACCTATGAGATCTACTCTATGAGATATAAATGCGAAGTGTTTATTCAACCAATTACGACTTTCTTTGGTGGAATGGTTCAATTCGAGGAATCGTAACCAAGACTCGAATAATTCATCGGAATTCTGTTTCACGAAGATCTTCCATAATCCATCAACGATACTGCCCAAATGGTTGAAAAGCGAGCTTGAATCTTCAACTGATTTATAGAAGTCAATCAAAAAGTCCCACTTTTTATTATGCATAATAACTTGTGCTATCGAATGAAGTTTTGAGTTATTTGCTTCTTCAAGATGCTGACAAATACAATCGACCACCTGAATATTCAATATACTTACATCGTTGTAACATTTATCAGGAATGTTTTTTACGCACTGCCCTACTTTATCTATATGATAGTCATACGGCAAACTATGCCGAAGTTTTAATTCAAGGATAAAATCATGGTCGTGCTTATTAATTGACTTACCAAAAAAGAAAGATATATAATCAAAGTAATCTTCATTTATAAGTCCTTCTTTCAAGAAAACTTCAAGCATTTTAGAGACATTGAGTTCACTAAAAATTTTATGCGTCTGCATATCAACATCCAGCAACAGTTCTTGTATTGGAGTAGCATAATGATTATTACGAGATAATTCTAGTATCTTGATTTGTTCACGATATCTTTTTTCCCCTTCTCGCAAGGCTTCTAATCGCTCATGGTAGGTAAAGGTAGAATTAACTATTTTCTCTATTTGACTGAATTGAATATTGCAACTATCTTCAGATATATCATAATAATATCTAACACCATAATATGTGTTAGTTTGATGCCTCTTAAAACATTGATATCGAAATGAGGATTGCGATATAAAGGAATTAAATAACGTTTCATTTTCTGCGATATCTTCAAGAGGTATAAAATTGTTTTCGACAAAAAACAAAAAGGCATTATTTTCATTTTGTTTTGATAATTTTCTACGATACCCTTCAATATAAATCAGCCTTAATTCTTTTTCTTGTATGGCATGTGTCGCTTCTAAAGATTGAAGTTTTTTAGTTATTCCATTAATACGCTCGTCAATCTGTCTATTGCGCTCAACCAATAATTCACTTTTCTTATGCAAACAATCATACAAAACACCCTTTCCTTTATGCAGATCTGCAAAATCCTTTGGATGGTAGTTTTTATATACAATCATTGCAAGAAGTTTGTTTTGATCAAGTTTCTCATCAAGTTTTTCTCTATATTGGGCATATTCATTGACAATATTCTTCAGTAATCTCATATCGTCAATGAAAAAAGCCAAACTGTCTATTACCTCGACATTAAGATCTGAATAGCCTTTTATCTCTAGTTCCTCTTTCAGTTTGTCTGCCGAGTTTGAAGAATTGATTATTGGGATTACAGTTGTGATATAATCAAAGAATTTAGTACGTTCTTCATCAAAAAACATATCATCTTTAACCGCATAAATGAACGTAACTTTACGCCCCACAGAGTTTGACTGATTCAAGAGTTGATTTACCTCTCTTAACTTAAGAAAAATATCCGTATTATCAAATCTATCTAAATCTTCTATAATCACAACATTATAATCAGTAACCTCAAAGAAATAGACAATCTCATCCATGTGCTTATTGAAAACGGATGTATCTTCTTTGTTTTCTTTTAATTCAATCTCTCCATTCTTTAGATTTAACTTATTCAGTTTACTATTACTCAATGATTTGACAGTCTTTTGAACGAATATTATTGTTGCAACAAATATATATGATAGAGCAAAAATATCAGACCATTTATTTAATACCGGATTATTTAAGCGATTGCAAATCCAATCCACTTTCAAAAACGATGGTTCAAATACAATAATTAAGGCAATAGTATAAAGTATTATTGCAATAGATAAAGCATATTGAGCCCAGTGTGATTTATGATAAATCCTTTTTAATCTGGAATTATAAAGCGTCTCTTGTTTCTCTTTATAAATAAGCTGTTGAAGAATGCTGTATTCAATACGATTATTCATCGTATCAATATCTATTTCATTCTTTTTGTCATCTAATGGCGACTTTAGTGTTGCAAGAGATATTGAAAGATATTTGTATTTAGGATAGTCTTTCTTCAAAGAGCGAAGAATGGAACTCTTACCGGATCCATAGGGCCCAGTAAGAGCAATGTTCAATATGTCTTTCTCTTCTAGTTTTCGTGCAAGATTCAAAACACTCCTATACTGCTTCTTATCACTTTCACTATCACGATTAAGCAGAGCAGGAGTTAATGATACTTGTTTATCATCCTCCATCGAATTATTTGCACATATTTTCTTCCAAAATCTACAGTTCATTTATTTTCAGCTATTTATTAATCATATTTTTCTAGTTTGTTACAAATGCTATCTATATTAAAGCAACACCAAATTCACGGATTGTTTCTTCGCTATCTCTTCCTGAGACAGATTTGCCTGTCGCTTGCTCTATTCTGTCAAGCAATTGTTTTGCTCGATCTATGAAATAAGCATTGAAATCATCTAATACAAGATGAGCATAATTTACCTTATGTGACTCTATGGCTTCCTGTATCTCAACTTGTTTTAATCCCTTATTTGCCATAGTCCCAATATAGGTACTTGGTGCATGTCCTCCTATTGAACGATTGGAAGATGCATAAATTGGGGTCTTATTAATGACAGAATTCCATTTTATACGTGGAAGGTTATTTTTCTCGCAATAAGTTTGAGGGAATATATGATGAATATCAGCATCTTCATCAATGTAAGATGCTATATCCATACGATGACCTGTCATAAAATCAAGTGGTGAGTCTTGTAAGATAAGTGCCATAACACCTTTATACGCTGCACTATTCCTTGTCTGCATGGTCAACAAACGAGTTGGTTGTATATTGGAACGATATACAGTCTCTGGCATTTCACCACCTTCCATCCAACGGAATATGCCCATTATATCAGTTGCAAATCTAGCTTCATTGGCACCACCATATAGTTCACCCATTACGCCACACCAATACCAACGAGACAATAATTCCTGTTTGCTTCCAAGATGAACATTTTTTTATTTTCGTTGTCGTATGCAAAGATTGCAGCAAGTGGAATAAGTTGTGACGAATATGGAAGATCTCTGGAACGGAAAATCCCCTGATGTACTAAGAAATCAGCTGCATCACAGAAACCTTTAATCAAAGCGTCATGATACTTCAAATAATCTTTCAATTCAAACCTAAGAATGTCTTTTTTCTTACATGTTACAGCCACACGCTCATCATCACCTGAAACCACTCTTTTATAATATGATACCAACAGAGTCATTGCTGCCAAAAAATTAGCACCAGTGATTTCTTTCAATAGCTCGCCATTTACTTTTTGAGCAAAAATATGACGAATGGTCTCCCAATCTTTTCTCAATTCATGTCCTTCAGCAGCAAATGTAGCTGTGACGAGTTCGAAAACCGTAAGAGGTACACCACCAGTGTTTACATTCTCAAAAATCTGGCAGACAGCTTCTTTCGGGGTTTCTTTATCAAGCTGAATTATAGGTATGTTATACTCTAAAATTGGGCGAAGAATCTGCTGTGAGAAATCACGGAATAAATTTCTATACTCTCTATCACCTTTGTAATAGTCTTCCATATCATAATGCCAATCTTCCGTATCATTATGAGAAAACGTAATATTCAAGGGAAACATCAGGTTCTCAAATTCTTTCTCTCTTGTGGATAAGTCCAGCGTTACATCACGACCAATATTTGTTGTAAGCTGTTTCTTCTCTGATACAGATATGATTGCTTCCAATCTGTCCGCAGTAGAGTCTAGACATTTACGAATATCTAGATAATAATAGCGTTTGATAATTGTATCTCGATTGGTCTCTAATCGAGTATTAGTTGCTTTCTTACTTTTCAAGACCTGATATAAGGTTGTGAGTCGCTGTTGTCCATCGAGCACAAGCCACTCAGGTGTAACTTCTGATATAGAATCCACACCTTCAAATGTGCGATACTTAAAACGGATATGCTCACCACCATTAGCCAAAAACATCGCTGCACCCATTGGGAAGCCAGATGTGATACTTTCTATTAGTTTACATATCTTCGTGTCATCCCAAACCCAACTACGTTGAAAGTCGGGTAATTGAGCCTTACCTTCTTCAACCATTTTTAGAAGGTCATCAAGTTTCTTATCGTGTGATTCAACAGCCATAACAAATTTATTTTATCAACCAATTAATAATACATCTCAATATACTGATAAGCCTTATCAAAAACTTCTTGATCTTTAATCTGGTAGTTAACCCACAGAATAGAACGTAGTTTCTTTTTTATCTCTCGCTGAGCTGTAATGCTTTTAAAAGCATCTTTAAACTTACGTACAATAGCTACCACATTTTCATCTATATCAGCAACTACACGTTCTACAATGATAGGAGTATCCTCAGTTCTAATTGATTCAAACAACTCCGTAAGAGCAGCTTTAGCTTGTTCCCTCTTGTCAAGAGGTTGATTTGAGTTTTTTTCTTCCTCAAGCACTTCTTTAGCAAGGGTGAGCAATCCTCGGAGGAAATCAATACTAGTTATAAGATTTTCCTCCATATGACGGCGCAGTTCATCCAACTTCTCAGCAAATGCCTTGTAATTAGGGTCTCCATGATGCTCTCCTAACCTCAAACGAAGCATTTTTTCCACTTCCAATATCTTTTTAGGATTGTCTTTGGCTTGCTCCAACACCATATCAATTACATCTCCATCTACCACAAGATCCTCAAGTGGAGTCCCAATATCAATTGTATCAATGTTACGATGAATGATTTCAATGGTTTTAGCACCCAATAAAGTCCATATGAGTGAACCGCCGGTACTAACAGGACGTACACTTTGATATACCTGAGCCAGCCAAGTATAATCCGCCTGAAAAACAGCCAGCATTGCATCCGGGCTTACTGTTTCCCAAGCTTTAGCCAATCGTGAAAAATGTTTTGCAAAATTCGTTTTTGTAGACTCATCAAGTAAACATTGCTGAGCAGCCTGCAAACCTTCCCAACCACCGATTGTCCGGTCTACACCAGGGAAAAAGTCAATACATTCTTGCAAAAATTGAGGTATCAACACTTTTATCTCATCAATATTCTTTACAACCGTTTTTACCGTCTCTTCATCAAAAGCAAGACTTTTGGCTACATTATCAAATACACCAACGAAATCTACAATCAGACCACATTTCTTATCAACATTGTACTTTCTATTCGTGCGGCAAATAGCTTGTAACAACGTATGATCCTTCATTGGTTTATCAAGATACATACATTGCAAAATCGGAGCATCAAAACCTGTTAATAGTTTTGAAGTGACAATCACCATTTTAATCGGTGACAATGGATCACGGAATTGATCAAGAAGTTTTCTTTCTTGTTCTCTATCACGACGGTATGTCTTATACTCATCAGCTTTATCACCAGCCGTATGCATAACGATAGTGGTTGCATCTTCCGTACCCCAAAGAGCATCAATCGCTTTCTTATATTTTACACAGCAGTCTCGATTATATACCACAACTTGGGCTTTCATGCCACTGGGCTCTACATACTCTTTGAAGTGATTTACAATATAACGTGCGACATCGTTAATTCGCTTCTCTGCTGTAAAAAATGCTTCAACAGAAGTTCGTTTTACTAATTCGTTCTTTTCGTCCTCGGATATTTGATCGGTCAGTTCATCAAATTCTTCTTGTAATTGAGTTTCGTTAAGATGCATCTCTACCGGCACTGTTTGGAAATTCAATTCAAGCGTAGCTCCATCTTCAACAGAATTTTGGAAAGTGTATTTTGAAATATATCCACCTTTCTCTAAATCCTCATCAGCACCAAACGATTGAAAAGTATTCTTATCTCGTTTGTTGATAGGCGTTCCGGTAAGACCAAAGAAAAATGCATTAGGTAGTGCATTGCGCATTTTTTGTCCTAAATCCTTTTCCTGAGTTCGGTGTGCTTCATCTACCAATAAAATGATATTATCTCTTTCATTCAGTACACTATCAACATCTCCGAACTTGAAAATTGTCGTTATCAGAATCTTGCGCTGATCCTGCTTGAAAAATGCAACTAACTCATCTTTTGTCTTTGCAGATTCTATATTAGGAATATCAGCACGAGTAAAATCGCCCGTTATCTGATCTTCCAAATCAATACGGTCATCAACGATAACAACTGTGGGAGCATGTAATTCGTTTTGCAAACGTAATTTTTGGGCAGCAAATACCATCAACCATGATTTTCCCGAACCTTGGAAATGCCAAATAAGACCTTTCTTCGGACCTTGTTTCTCTCGATATGTATTTAAGACACGCTGAACAATAGCTTCACCTCCTAGATATTGTTGATAACGGCAAACTATTTTTATTTTTTTGCCTGATGATGTTCCTGTAAAAACACTATAGTAACGATATATGTCAAGTAATCGGTTTGGTTGAACTAACCCCATTACATTACTTTTAACCGACTCTATTGTGCCATGCTGACGACCTTCATCTTTAAACCAAGGCCCCCATTTGTCAACAGGAGCACAGATACCGGCATATTGAAGTTCTTTGCCTTCAGTAGCAAAGGTCAATATATTCGGAACAAACATTTCTGGAATGCTTTTTTCATAATGCAGCATATCGATGGCTCCGTCAGCCCATGTTATCTGAGGGCGAACAGGAGATTTTGCTTCACCAACACAAATCGGAATTCCATTTATCAGATAAACCAAATCCAAACGTTTACCTCCATCAACAGAGCTACGTGGAAATTCCCATTGATTGGTTACGACACAATAATCTTCGACCGCATCTTCGCTAAAGAATCTGATAGGTATATATTCACCATCCTTTCCAAAAGGCTCTGTGTTTTCATTAAATAGCAATGTACGAAAACGATCATTGGCAGTCACCAATTCATCATAATTACCTCCACAAGTAATAGCAGCACGGAGTTTATAAATAACTTGCTCCGCTTGTTGATGTGTTATCGGATTCAACCTAATAAGAGCTTCCAATAGCCATGATTCAACAAGGACAGAATCAGAACTACGAGGTATATCCTGTGACTTTACATACTGCCAACCACTTTGGGTTGCAGCTTCTATGAGCATTTGCTCCACTGTATTGTCTTCGTTAAACATATCTATGATTTTTATTGTTATCAATTTAATAATTAAGCGATTTTCCCTAATTCGTCACTTTGTATGTCATTCAAATATACTAAAGCTTTTTGAATGACAGATTTTGATTTGTCGGCTTGACGGTAGATCTGTTCAAATTTGTTTTGTTCGTTTCTTGAAGGTAGTACTATAAACTTAGCCATGAAATCCGACATACTTAAATTTTGAATGCCGGTAGTTTGACTTGCCATTGCTCTCATAGCAGCCTTATTGAGATTGTAGGAATTATATAAAGCGTAGAACAAGTACACTGGATTTACAGATTCCTTAGGACGCAGTACCTGCGTAAAGTTATTAGGCAGATAATCACCTATTTCATCAAAAAATACGACCCTACCAACCGGATTATCTTTAGTACCTCCAGACCTCTCCAAGATTGTATCACCTTGTTTGAGCTTTTTCCGTACAACTTTCTTAGGCTCAATATCTCTAGTTACAACATCTGTCAAATCAAGATATCCTTCATTAGTAAAGTTTGTTGTGCGAATCACTTTTATCGCATTCTCAGAAATCGGTTCGCTTCCCCATTCCCCAGGGAATGTATCTGATACCAAATCTTCTAATTTGCAATAAGATTCAACGTTCTCAAACATCTCGATAAATTGCGATTTGAAGTCGCCAAATTTTGATTTGTCAGCTTGTTCTGCTATGGAAACAAACTTTAGTTGATCCCTCATTTGAGGGATAGCCATTTTTACTTTCTCCAAGTCCTTTCTTGTAAGACTTGGAAGAACCCCCTGTTTGTTAAGCTTCGTAAAATCGTATTGACAACACCAATAATAGAAGAACTTTGGATGAAGTTTAGCCTTGTCAACATCGATACTAAAGGCCGTATCAACTATCCAGTAACCTGATTCCATGAAGATTGGATTGTTGATATTTCCTTTTCTGCCAAGAATCGTAGTATTTCCATTACATAATTTCTTTTCACCATAACACATAATACCACCACTACCACAAATTGGATAAGCACCTTCTTCCTGATATTCTTCAGGATAAGCTTTTCCATTCGTAATAGTAACGACATCAGACCATGGTGTATCTTGACAGAGACCTCCAAACATCTCGATAAATTGCGACATACTAACCAATAAATTTGCGGTGAGACATTTTTACATTTGTCTGATTCACCATAGCATATTGCAATGTTGTATCAAGACTTTGATGTCCTAAGAGATGCTGGACCTGCTCTATGGGCATACCTTTATCTATAGCCATTGTTGCCAAAGTGCGTCGAAACTTATGAGGATGCACTTTAGGAATATTCAATTCACGTCCCAATCGACGCAATCGAATTTCCACGCCACTTATCTGTAGTCGATCATAAGGTGCTAATAACGAAACAAACAGCGCAGGATTGTCATCTATCCGTTCTGCCAAATAACGTTGTAAATGTATCTTTGTACGAGCATCGAAATAAACTCGACGTTGCTTATCTCCTTTACCGGTAACGATGCATTCCCGGTTTTCAAAGTCTATATCGTTCCGATTGAGTTTGACCAACTCCCCGACACGCATACCAGTAGAGGCCAACAAATCAATCAAGGCTAAATCGCGAATACCTTCGCAATGGTCACGCATTTGTTCTAACGCTTCATCGGAGTATGTTTCTTTGACTGTTTTTCCGACTTTTACTTTATGAATCCGACGTACCGGACTCTTCACAATATAATCCTCATCCTCAAGCCATGAAAAGAAACTTGACAAAATGCGACGTATATTGTCTACCGTAACCTTTGTAGCACCGCTTGTCTGCTGATAATCATTTAAGTAATTACGCAAGTCATCAGTAGTGATATGGCGAATATTTTTTTCTATTTTCCTGATAGCATTATTTAATGTACTTCGATAATAGTGTATCGACTTATCCGAACAACCTTCGACTCGTTTAGCCGACAAAAAACTATCTATTAATTCACTATTACCACTGCACTCTTCATTGTTCTTAGACGACACGTTGATATCACGAAAGGCATAATCTAGCACCTTTCGTAATTGACTCATTTGCTCGTTGTTTAAAACTCCCAGCATAGCCTGCTCTATGTCATTAATCAGACTCTCTATCATATTATTAATAAATTTGTTATCCAATTAAGCCGCAGCTATCAACGTATCTCTCTTATTCTATCCGTTTATTAAACTCTTTATGACTTTATCGATATTTTCAATACACTGCTTCAATTCAAATTTTGATTTATCGACCTGTTCTGCTATGAATACGAATTCAAGTTGTTTGTCCATTGGCGGTAAGATACAATCAAAGTTTCTTAACTCAGTGAGCGGCATTCGTGGCATTTTAGTACCTCCTGCTATATCATTTGCATAATTAACGAACTGATTACCCCGCAACAGATGACTCAAAAATACTTTATGCAATTTACTAGGCTCTGGACGTAATGGAACCAGTTCTGTCGTTGCCATTCCAGGCTCATCTGGTATCACAACCTTGTTTAAATAAGGCCTTAATTTTGAGAATAGTACATTCCCTTCATCAAAGGATTGAACAGATAAAGCATTCTCAACATCTTCATAGACCTTCTCTATTATCCTACCAGTATTTGATTCTATCATATCAAGATTCAATAGCCATATTTTGCCAGATAGTTGCTCTTTAGAAGGCATTTCCGGGGCGACATCTTTAATCTTAGCAGTCTTCCAACCTTTTGTATTCGTAACAGGATTACCAAACATCTCGATAAATTGCGATTTCACCATTTCATCAGTTGCTACAAGAAGTTTCTTGTAACTTTCCTTCAAACGATAGGCAGACCATACTTTGTCTGCTATTTCTTTTTGTTCTTGAATAGAAGGAAGATAAAACTCATATTTTGCGAGTGTACTCCAATTCAAGAAATAGTTGACTCCTCCAGATTTATGCTCTTCACAATAATTCCAAAAATCATCACTTTGCATAACAAGAGCAAGGAACTCCTGAAGCAAGACCTTAGAATCTTTTGTCCCTAACACAAATGTTTTCTCAGAACAAATACCATCAAATTCAACCATCGAAGCCTTTCTTAAATGTGGATTTCTTGAGACTAATAATATATCGCCCTTTTTGAAGCCACAATAAAACATCGGACCAATAGTTGAACCCTTTATGAGACCACATCCTTGTACCAGCATTTCATTGGACTCAATATGTTCACCTCCTACATAGTATAATAAAGAAGTATTTAATCTGTCTTCACGAGTATTAACTCGCGTTGCAACATCCTCAAACTTTACCTTTGTCATTAAAGTAGATTTATAAGTTTAGTGTATTCACTATGAATATTACAAGAATATTCTTGCCACTGTTCTATTTGTTCAGAAAATTTCAAAATATTTTCTGTTTGAGTTTGTTTTACATACAATTTTGGTGAAATAGAATACTCATTTTGGCTTATTGTCTTGGTATCAACTATACATGAACGATTATCTACATTTGTATTGCCACGATACAATGAAACTATTTCCTCGACATGCTCTTCTGTGAGATAGCTTTCTCCATTCTTCCTTTCTACCAAATCTGTAGCACGAATAAAAAGTACTTGTTTTATTCGGTCGGATGGTTTCTTGCTACTGCATAGCATAATACATGCCTCCATTGGCGAGTTAAAGAATAGATTTTTACCTATGCTGATAACACTATCGACCAGGTCTTCCTCGATAAGTTTACGCCGCATGATCTCTTCTTCCATTCGGTTTAATACACCATGTGGAAGCAGAATTGCACATCTTCCTGTTTTTTCATCCATTGAAGCAAGGATATGTTGTATAAACGCATAATCTGCCCTTCCCTGTGGAGGAGTACCAAGGAAATTGCGTCCCCATTTATCGTTCATAAACTTCTCACGATTCCATTCCTTGATTGAATAAGGCGGATTTGCAAGAACTATATCAAACTTACGAAGATGACTTCCATCTAAAAATGCCGGATTCTCCAACGTATCTGCACATGCAATCGAAAAATCTTCAATTCCATTCAAATAAAGATTCATTCGTGCAATAGAAGAAGTCAAGCCATTCACCTCTTGTCCGAACACCTGTACACTCTGCCACTCTGCGCCTTTGTTGCGAAGATAGTCTAAACATTTAACCAACATACCTCCGGAACCACAAGTTGGGTCATAAATGCTTTCATTCGGTTGTGGCTGCAGTATCTCAGCCATAAGTTGAACGACTGTTCTATTCGTATAGAACTCCTGAGCAGTATTTCCGGCATCATCGGCAAACTTTCCAACAAGGTATTCGTATGCTTGCCCCATCTCATCGGCAGGACAAACCTTTAGGCTCAACGTATATTTAGAAAAATCCTCAATCAACGAAGTAATGATATTATCAGGCATCTTCGCCTTATTGGTCCAGCCATCCTTAGGTCCGAAAATACCTTCTAATCCTCCGATTTTTCTACCATCCATTTCCTTAGCAGGATTGGCTTGCTCAATGGCAATAAATGCTTCGACTAATTTATTACCAACATTTTCCGTCACCTCACGAACATCTCTCCAGTGCGCACCATCAGGAATACGGATGGGGAGATCTTCTACTTGCATACCTGCATACTCAACTCCTCCTTCACACACAAAACCTTCAAACTGCTCATCATAAACATCGGAAATGCGTTTGAAAAAAAGCAAAGGGAAAATATACTCTTTATATCCTGCCGCATCAATCTGACCACGCAAATGAGTGGCAGCCGCCCAAAGGAAACTTTTAAGTTCATCGAGCGTAATAGGGTCGTCCGGATGACGATATTGTTTTACTTTTTCTGCCATATTGATTATGCGTTAATGAGTAATGAAAATTCGTTCTCCAATCGCTTCACATCTTCGTATGCTTGTTTGAACTCAGCCAACACTTCCGCATAAGGACGAATTTCCTCCTTGTGGTAAACCACATAGCGATTGGGCGAAAGATTATACTCTTTATCTCTTATCTCCTGCAATGTAACGATTCGAGAATAGTCCTCTTCATCGGAGTAATTTTGATAAAGTGAATATAACCTATCTATATCATTCTCTTCTAAAATATTCTGCGCTCTCTTTTGAGTTAGAATTTGGGAACCGTCTATCATCAAAATCCGTCCGGAATGATGAGCCTGTTTCATTCTTCGTATTATCAAAAAGCACGGTGAAAGTCCAGTTCCATAAAACAATTTATCTCCTAATGTAACAACGGCTTCTATCAAATTACTTTCCACTAATTGCTTTCGTATTTCTGCTTCTTGATTTCCACGAAACAGAATACCTTGTGGCATTACAACAGCCATACGCCCCTTGCCAGAAGACATAGAACATATCATATGCTGAATCCACGCATAGTCACCACAACTATCACTCGGTGTGCCATAGATATTGCGCTTATATTTATCTGAACTCCATTCCGTTGCTCCCCAATTTTCAAGAGAAAATGGAGGGTTTGCTATAACACAATCGAATTTGGCGATATTACCACCTTGAAGAATTTTTGGGTCTCTCAATGTGTCGCCTTGCATTACATTAAAATCAGATGCACCATGCAGAAATAGATTCATTTTAGCAATGGCCGCATTCACGACATTCTTCTCTTGTCCGAATATACTTCCACAGCAAAGAGAATCATCGTGCATATATCGTATAGCTTCGATAAGCATTCCTCCACTACCACAAGCAGGATCATATACAGTTTCCCCCGGTTGCGGATCGAGAATATGCACTAATAATCTCACAACAGAACGAGGAGTATAAAACTCTCCAGCTTGAGCCTTACTATCATCGGCAAACTTCTTCAATAATATTTCATAAGCATCACCCATTAAGTCCGCAGGGTAATCCTTATTACCAAGTTTTCGTTTTGATAGATGTTCTATCAGGTCACGAATCTTGCTGTCATTGAGAATTGCTTTGTTAGTCCATTTCTGAGATGAAAACATAGATAGCACCCCATACAATGTATCTGGGTTTGCTATCTCTATCTGCCTCATAGCACCGACTATGGCAGCTCCAAGATTTTCTGTACGCTCTCGGACTTCTTGCCAATGACAACCATTAGGAATAACAAAACGATGTTGCTCTGGCAGAGATGCATACTCCTTATCACCACCACTTGATATTAAAGCTTCTTCTGTTTCTTCATCATAAACATCAGATATCCGCTTGTAATAAAGCAAAGGCGTGATATAATCCTTAAAATTATCTTGGCTTACAGGACCGCGTATTATATTACAGGCCTCAAACAAAAAATTATATAAGTCCTGTGCACCTGTAAGCTCTTTATTTATTGTTTTTTTTGCCATCTAATAACTCTGTCAAATAGTGAATTTGAGATTCCTTTATTTCATTAACTCAACAACATCTTCCGGCAACATCACATTCTCGGAATCACCTTTCGGAGCGTTCTTAAGGAACAGCACCGGAACGATGGTGTAGTTCTTAGCAAACGGCAGCAGATTAGCTTTGCGGAGAAGTTCTGCTGTCAGTTGGTTGCCGTTCTCTTGGGTTGTCCATTTGCATTCTCCGACCAACAGAGACTTTTTATCAAGCGATTCGGCCATTACATCGAACTCGACCTGTTCCGGCTTCTTATCCTCATTGAGAACAGAGCCCCACCAGCGTTTTGCTTGGCCATAAACTACTCCATTAACAAGATTTCCTGTGACGGCATCCCGACACAGTTTTTCCCATTGCATACTCACATACTCAGAGAAATGAGTAGTCAAAGCCTGTTCTATGGGTAAACGACGGCCAAGTTCTATGAACGAACGATTAGGAACAACAAACTTATAGTAGAATGCCATAAATGGATCGGCTATCTTATAAAGACTCTTTTTCGCATTTTTTTCATCAATTCCGAACGGAACATCTTTTTCCAAAAATCCAAGATCAACAAGTTTCTTCAATGGACGCGACAGATTGGTTGCAGGCTCATTGCATCGTGCAGCAATTTCGGAAAGACGGTTTGCACCAGTACCGATATAAGACATTATTGTCGAAGTCTTGACTATATCCTTAACATCATCCTGAAACAGTTTTATCGGCTCCTCATAAAGAGCCCCATTTACAGAAAGGATATTATGCCACATGGCATCATCAAGCGAAATTCTGTTTTCCCTCAGTTCCCAATAGCGCGGCACACCGCCCCATACAGCATACTCTTCAATAGCGTTCATCGCATTAAGGTTCAATGCCTCCTGAATATAGGGTAAACGTATAGGTGTAAGTCTCATTATCTCATCAGCACGACCATAAAGAGGCGCAGTAGAATCAAGAAACAACCCATACATCATATTTTGTGATGAACCACAAAGCACCAGATTATACTTCAACTGTTTCTCATCAACAAGTTTCTGCAATACAGACGGCAGTTCAGGAGATTGCTCCACAAGATACGGAAATTCGTCCAAACACAAAGTAAAACATTTGTCTGTTCGATAATTAACCGCACGAAACATCGACTCCCAATCGGGATACGACAACTTCTCAAAATCAGGAAACACCTGTGCTATCACTTTTGCAAGTAATGCCCTCTGATGTTGACCTTCCGAACGGTCTGCAAGGAAGTATACATCATTTTCTGACAATACCCTTTTAATAAGCGTTGATTTACCCAATCGTCTGCGACCATACATCACAACTAACGAGGATTTCTCTCTTGCAAGAGCATCCTTCAGTCGTGCTGCTTCATCTATTCTATCAACAAATTTCATAGCCCACATTATTATGCAGTACAAACATAATGTTTTTATGGCATAATACAAAATTTTAAGCTGTATTTTTTTATCCTGATAGAGTCATTATCGACTTATATGCAGAAAAAAGTGAGTTTTATCCCTTTTTCGAAGCTCTTTTCCTTGTCTTCAAACTCAATTCCTGTAATGTTTTCCCTAGTTTGTCTTCTTTGGCCAACCACAGAATATCATCGTCAAGCTGTAAAGCATACAACACGCGCAAATATATTCCGATTGCCACTGTCGGCACACCTTTCTCTATTCGGGACACGGTCAACGGAGAACAGGTGGCACGTTCCGCCACTTGAGCTACACTCAGATTCCTGCGCAAGCGAGCCAGTTTAATCTGTTCTCCCACAACGGACATCTTTTGTTCTAATTTTCGGGGCAACTTAGTCCCCATTGTATTCTTTGCCATGTTAACTCATCATATAATATACAAAGATACTACTTTTTATTTATTTAATGATACATTGCACATAAAAATCGCATCAAAGCCATATAATCAGTCATAGACATAATCATTTGGAATAGAATTTCAAAATTAAATGCCATCATATTATTCATAAGCACAGTATACATCTACTAACAAATAAAATACTATTCGTTATACAGGCGTAAACAAACCCTCCTTGCTATGTCTGTTTAATATTAGTTTGACCATTCAAACGAAAAGTAACTTTACTTTATCCCTGTATTCATATATACACGCATTAAAGTAAAACTAAAAGAGGGAAGAAAAGAAATAGCTCTGCCAAAATCGAAGGTCACCCAATTATAAGCTAAAAAATCCGTGAACTCATTTACGATTTTGCATCCATAATCGGCGAAATAATCACAGATATGCCTTATCTTTGCGAAACGGAGATTTAAGAGCAAAATAGAGCCATTTTCTCTTTTTCCCTTCGTTTGAAGATAAACTAAGGTTAAAAGTGTTAAATCTTCGATTTTTGACGAAAAAACAAGTAAATTTTCGAGCAGTCTATCTTTTAGGCTGTAAACTATTGATAATCAATTAGCATAATATGCTGCATCGGCAAGTAAAAAGTAGATGCAATCATTGGTATAATTTGATATAATAAAGTAGATAGTTGTAAGAAATCCTATGCCCATCATAGAAATACATTCCTTAACTGATCCCAGAATAGAAATATTCAGTACTCTCACTGAAGCTCAACTACGTAATCGTATCGAGTCTGATAAGGGACTGTTTATTGCAGAAAGTCCGAAAGTTATTAATGTAGCTCTAAATGCCGGTTATGAACCTTTAGCTCTTTTATGCGAGCAGAAGCATATCACTGGTGATGCTGCTGACATCATTGAACGTTGTGGTGATATACCTGTCTATACGGGTGCAAGAGAACTGCTTGCCAGATTGACCGGATATACACTCACACGCGGCGTCCTCTGTGCCATGCACCGCCCGACACCGAAAAGTGTAGAAGAAATATGTAGAGGCGCACGGCGTATCGCAGTCATTGAAGGTGTGGTAGACACTACCAACATTGGAGCTATTTTCCGTTCTGCAGCCGCTCTTGGGATAGATGCCATATTACTGACACGCAATTCTTGCGACCCGTTGAACCGACGTGCAGTCAGAGTTTCAATGGGATCTGTTTTCCTGATACCATGGGCTTGGTTGGATGGTTCTCCCAATGAATTGCATAAACTGGGATTCCGCACAGTCGCTATGGCACTTACAGAGAAATCAATCTCTATTGATAGTCCCATCTTAGCGACCGAACCCAAGTTAGCCATTGTGATGGGAACCGAGGGTGACGGTCTTCGAAGCGAAACAATTACCGATGCGGACTATGTGGTTCGCATCCCTATGGCAAACGGGGTAGATTCACTCAATGTAGCTGCCGCATCCGCTATCGCTTTCTGGCAACTTCGTGTTAAAGATTAAGTAACTCTGCCATCATCACCGGACGACACACATATATATTCCTACTCGCACCTACAATATGTATTCGCCCCACAAGAACAGCGAGGCAAGAGTTTTTCCATTAATTCACTCCGAAAAAACTCATACAATTCTTTATGCATAGCGTCATATAGTGCCACCACCCGTTCTTCCTGTTCATCTTCCGTATGAATACCTCCCTGAAAGGGATCTGCAAAATTAAAAGAAACGTATTTTCTCACTCCCCCCTGCATTTCCTTTTGCACTTCCTCCGCTTCTGGACAAAGAGTAATAACATAATCCCATGTCTGCTGGGCATATGTCGCAACATCACAAGGCTTTCTACGTGAAAAGTCATATCCATTCTGTTCCATCACCTGGCAAACAACATCCGGGACAGAATTTCCAACCAAAACACCGGCAGTACTAATCTTCATACCTCTACCGAACGAGTTTAAAATTTCCTGCGCCATACGACTGCGACACGTATCACTATTGCTCACTATCAGTATATTCTTCATATGTGATTTCTATTTAATTTTCATTTATTTCCTGATATAGCTACTTTAATAACCCCATCCAACTTGTTTTCAAAGACACGGTAAGCCTCCTCAATCTCATTCAATGAAAATCGATGCGTAATAAGAGGAGTAGTATCAATTTTCCCTTCCTCAATCAGTTTGAGAATCTCGGCACAATCACAACCATCCACTCCCCCTGTTTTAAAAATTAGGTTCTTGCCATACATATCAGGTAAAGGAAGAAGTTGTGGTTTATCATAGAGGGCTACTATGGTGACAACAGCATTAGGACGAGCACAATCCCATGCCAAATGGAAAGAATCATCACTCCCCGCTACTTCCAAAACAACATCTGCGCCACCATGGTCACTGTTTTGAATCACAAAATCCTTGCAATTTTCAGGCTCCGTTACTAACACATCAGGATAATGCTCGTGGACAAACCGAATTCTTTCAGGAGACTTTTCGCAGATAATAATGCGTTTTGGCTTCTTCAGCATCACACACAACAAAGTACAAATCCCGGTAGGTCCGGCACCGATGATAAGAACAGTATCTTCCGCGGTTATTTCCGAGATGCGTGCTGCCCAAAAACCTGTTGCAAGCACATCACCGACAAACAAAGCTTGTTCATCACTCACAGTATCCGGAATACGGTTCAAACCTTGATCCGCATAAGGAACTCTGACATATTCCGCCTGACCACCATCAATTCGGCAACCTAAAGCCCAACCGCCATTAGGATCAGTACAGTTATTCACATATCCATGCTTACAGAAAAAGCACTCACCACAGAAAGTTTCGACATTCACAGTCACCCTGTCACCAGGCTTCACCGAAGTGACATCAGCCCCTACTTGTTCTACCACACCTACCATCTCATGCCCGACAGTTATTCCGGGCACAGCACGCGGCACACTGCCATGTTTAATATGAAGATCACTGGTGCAGATGCTACCAAGTGTTACACGCACGATTGCATCCCGTGAATCCTTTATTTCCGGTCTCGCTTTCTCCTGCAATTCAAACTTTCCGTGTTCAATATATGTGTATGCAAGCATAATATCCTCCTTGTTCATTAATATATACTTTGCAAAGATAATGATTTCATTGCCCCCCTTAATCACGTTCGATCATCTCAAATAGAATCTCACTCTAATTAAAAAGAGCAGTATTTCACAGTTGCACAGAATTCCCAATATTACTAAGAACCATCATACATATTTATTCTGATAACTTTCTATACGCTCTAAAAATTAATTCTGCCATTAACACACGACGCTTAGTTAAGAAATCGTGATATTCAAGATTCTCAAAATTTTCAGGTAATGCATTTTGGAAACATGTAATTTTATACCCTTCAACACCTAACCTACTCTTATAAGCTAGAACATATTCAGAAGGAGGATTATCTGAAATATCAATATTCGTAGAATAGTCAAGAAATGTATAATTAGCTATTTGGTTCCTTTCACGATCATCTTCAATACCAATTTGGGAAAGATAATTCTTTGGGAATATATGATGAATATCAATAGAAGACTTTCCCCCACTAGCCCCTACGATAAAGTATTTAGATGTTGGTGTATTACTAAATAACATGGGATAGCCAAGTACATTAAGCGATGCCACATAGCCATACCATGCTGGCGATTGAGTTGAGGATGTGACAAGGTCATTTGGCAAATTATATTTAAAATAGTCATCAGTAAATTGAGATTTTATTTCATTATCCAAATAGTCTACAAAGTCTCTTGATGTATGAACTTTACGTAAATCTGCAAATTGCTTTTCAACAGCTGATTCAGGAGAGTTTGTATAAAATCCTTTTATCGTAGTCATAAAGAACCATCGTTGCATGATTTTCTTCAACTCCATAGGCTGGACATTATATTCTGTTTTTCCGATAAGATATAACATATATGAAAACACAATTGCATTTTCTGATGAAACCAGCGAACCATTAAGATAACCGGCTTCTGCTACAATATTCATAAACGCATGCCAATGATTAAGATTAACAACCAAAGTTAGCGCTTCTCTAAACTTCAATAAATTATCCGTTCTTATTTCTTCTGCAAATTGCCCGGTCTGAAGATCTTTACCTCTCAAAAGCATATAGGCGTATTTCAATCTTGCACGTTTGAAAGCTATACCTACAGTAGCACGTATCAAGTGCACTGGATTTACTTCAAGAATATGATTATATGAAGTTCCAGCTTCCGGAATACGTGAAGTCCGGCAAAAATCATTTATTTTATCATGAATTTCATTGTCATAGACAGCTAATAACGTTTCTATAAAGTTCTTTTCAGTCAGTTTTTGCCCGCCAGAATTCACACGAACAAAAATATCCGCCACATCTTGTTCAGATGCTGTTGCACTAATTCTTAATGTTGGCAGAAGATAAATATTTAAATTCAAAAGAGCATTAATATTTTCCTCTATAACTATTTCTTCATCATCAGAAAGTCTTGGCAACTCGTTTCTTACACGACTTTCATTAAGTTGACTAATATATGCTTTCCGGAATTTAGTAACATTTAATTGTTCTTCATGGGCAGCAAAGACTTGACTTACAGCACTAATCCATTCCGGATTACGCTCATAAGCTTGAGACCAAACTGCAAATTCTCTTTTCAGAGGATTAAATGATATTTTAATATTCCGTTCCTTATAGTTTACATTTTTAATTTTTATACCTTTAATTGCTCCTAACAAAGCTGTAAGACGCTGTTGTCCATCAATCACTAAATCACGAGCCGTATTGAAGGTCTTATCATTAATTCCAATCTGCCCTTTGTTTTCAAAATCAGCAGGTGATTCCCAAAGCATTACATATCCAATTGGATACCCTTTCAACATAGAATCCAACAAATCACGAACTTTATTATCTTTCCAAACAAAAGGTCTTTGCAAATCAGGCAAACCAATACGCCCATTTTTTACATCATTAAGTAAATCTCCAACTTTACTTGGTATGTTATCAAATAATTCTTTTCCCATAACTGTCACTATTTTACCAAACTCATTAAAGTATCATAACTATCAATTTTACCATACTTAACCCCTGAATTGCTTAACTGCTCAAAAAGTTTCTCTGCACAAGCAATCTTGTTTTTCTCAATTTCCCGCAACTCCATGGAGCTCATTGCCCCCTTGGTTTCAGCAATGAAATAGATATGCTTCACTTTGTCTTTTTCAAAAGCAATAGCCCAGTCCGGTGAATAATTTCCTACAGGAGTCGGAATGTGGAATCCCTTTGGTAGTTTCGCATATACTGCCACTTCATCAGAAATATCAAGACCTTCTACAAATTTACGTTCATTACTCTTTTCCGCTATACCATCAGTGAATACATAGTCAAGAATACTCTTTTGAGCTTTGAAAGCCTTATCCATAGAAGTATGTTTTTCCTGTGTAAAGATACTACTATCATATTCACCATCCACTTGATTATATGAAATATGCTCCACAATCATAGTTGCTTTCTGTTCAAGAATAAGCCGAGTAACCTTAGTAATAAACTCTTCCGGGTTTGCCTTAAACATATCAAACTTAACCGGACGGATTTTTGTCAGTATTGTGGCTACGGTTTTACGGGTGAGTGTCGTGCCGGATGCTATTTTACCGATAAGATCATACTTCACATGGCTAACCACATCTGTAGTCAATCTGTTCGTCTGCGACGCCTTTTTTTGAAGCATCTCACCTGAAACGACATCATCTTTCTTTAGTTCATCCTTCTGAACACCTTTCGTTATCACATAAGTCAGTTGAGTGACTTCCAACTCTCTATTAATAGCTTCCACAGCTTTTTCAATCAACTCGTTACTGTCAAATTGAACTTTATAAGCGTATTTATGATTGATACGCTTCCACAACTCCTGAAATTCCTTCTTTGAAAAATTATCGTTGAGTGTATTAGGCGGTGTTTGTGGTTTGCTACCATTGCCAATCATATCATCAAGAGCCTTACTATCGAAGATAGACTGAACACGTTTATAAACAGCATCTGTCAGTGGTTCCAGTTCATCAGGAAGTTGTTTCAAATTATTATTCTTCAAGTCCTCACGGAATGTATCTGTAACCTCACCACCTTTCGTAATATAACCGTTCATACGCAACTGGAATACAATTTCTTGTGCGTCTTCTTTGGAAACAGTATATTTCTTCCCTTCATTGGAAAAGAGAATCTTGCCAATAAAGAAATCAATATCAGCCTTGGTAGGACGATCGTAGAGGTCTGCCTTGATGTCCTTCTGTAAATCTGCCACAAAAGAAGCATATCCTTCAGAGGCTATAACGGTCAGTTTGTTCACACTATGAACTTCATCAGGCAGAGTTTCTGCATCCATGCGGACACCATACTGGTCAACACAAAGTCGCAGACCACGACCTACTTCCTGTCTCTTCTGGCTTACACTATTAGATTGGCGAAGTGAACAGATTTGAAATACATTCGGATTATCCCACCCTTCACGCAAGGCTGAATGAGAAAAGATAAAACGAACCGGTTCGTCAAAGCTAAGCAAACGTTCCTTGTTCTTTAAAATCAAGTCGTAGGCCGAAATATCGTCCGATTGGTCTGAACCACGTTTTATATCACTATTGACACTTCTCCCTTTCTTATCAATGCTGAAATAACCCGCATGAGTTTCATGCGTGGAAATACTTCCTAGATAAGACATGTAATCAGCATCAAACATATTCTGATTATTATTCAATTCCGCTCTATATTCTTGCTCGAATATTTCACCATAACGTCCAAGCATTTGCTGTCCGTCTTCATCATATTTCCTATAGTTGGCAACTTCATCCAGGAAAAAAAGCGAAAGCGTTTTGATTCCACGTTTGAACAGAGAAGCTTCTTTGCGAAAATGTGCCTTTATAGTTTCCCTGATTTGAATACGTGCTTTGTGATCAGCCGAAATATCCCCATACACATCTTTAATATACATCATTTTTCCGCTGGAGAATGAAACAGTACTATGACTACTATCCATTGTATCAATATGTATATCAGAAATAGTATAACCACGATATTGCTCCAATTCATTAGACACGTAAAACAAATCATCTCCAACACCGAGATTCTTTACCTCTCTTTTAATGTTATTAGCGTGTTTCACTTCTATTTCAAGACGAGCTTTAGGGGCTTCTGTCTTAGACAAAATAATATCTTCCAGATACATGTAACTATCCGTACCTTTAAGATGTTTCAATTCAAAACCTACTACCTCAATCTTCTTCACCAGTTTTTGATTGTAAGCATCCAATGCATCCAACACATAAACAGGATTGTGCGTTTCTTTATGAGTAGCTGAATAGTTCAACGTAAAGAGAGGGTTAAAGCGAGCTAAAGCAGTTTGTGTCGCTGCTCCGCCCATCTTTTGCGGTTCATCAAGAATGATGATTGGATGATTAGCGGATATAACATCAATTGGCCGACGGCTGCCAAATTCATCGCGTACGGAGTATATGATGCGGGCAGCGGCATTTTTCGCCCCCTCTTTCAAAGAGGTGTTAAAAGCCTGTGTATTAATAATCATTACAGAGATGTCACCACTTTGAGAAAACGTATCTATTTGATTCAGATTATTACTGTTATAAATAAAATAACGTGCTTTCTTCCCATAGTGCTCCATAAAGTGGTCGACCGTTATATCAAAGCTTTTCTTTACACCTTCACGAATAGCGACACTTGGTACAACCACAATAAACTTAGTCCATCCATACAGTTTGTTAAGTTCAAACATACTTTTGATATAGACGTATGTTTTACCTGTACCGGTTTCCATCTCAACATCAAGCTGACAATGCCCAAGCTTGTCTACCACATCATTTGATAAACGAATATTATTTTCAGTCTGAACCTGATGAATGTTTTTCAATAATTCATCTTTAGTCAAGACTATATCTCCGTTTTTATATCCGGTAGAGTCTTCTTCGAAATGTATATTCTTGACTTCTATCAGCTTACCATTATCCTTTTCATACGTTTTTCCTTTATCCACTACATACTCTGCCAAGCCCTTGTTAGGTTGTCCGTTAAATACCTTCACTACATTTTCGACAGCATCTGTTTGGTATTGTTGTATCTTGAATTTAAGTTTCATCATCTTCCTTTTATTAATTTGTCCACTCCCGATTTCACTTTCCAGTATCCTGCTTTGTCTGAACCTATTCGTTCTATAATGTTTAGCTCTTTTAATTGAGCTATAGCCCTTCTGATTGTTGCCAGACTTACGTTTAAACGCTCACATAATTCAGGCCGAGTTATAGTCGGGGTTTCTTTTAACAATGAGATTAAGTCCTTTTGCAGTAAGGTAAATGATTTTACAGGGTCATTTACAGGGTCATTTACAGGGTCATTTACAGGGTCATTCGTTTGACTTCTATAATTATTATTCAGCAGTTCAGTATAAAAGGAAGTAGCTTGCGAACGAAATCTAGGTTCTTTTGCTTCAGTAAAACCCGGAAGTTTTGCCGTTTCATTATATATCTTTCGTAATCCACTTCCTCTCTTTTCCATGAAATCCAACTGTGCAAACACATCGGCTAATATTGGATTACGACGTTTGGATGAAACATCATCCAAGTCCCGGTCTTGAATAAGTGTTCCATCAAACATTCCTCCCGGAGAATAAATAACCAATCGGTCATCATAAATATCAATATGAACTTCACTTCCCAACTCTGAATAATCACGATGGATAAACGCATTAACCAATGCTTCAAACACTGCACGGCGTGAGTAATCAGGGGTGTTCAAACGACGGTTCGGCAATTTTATCCATCCTTTCAAATTGTGTAAATCCACAAATTGTTCTCCCGCATCAAGCAACGACAATAAGTTTCCCTGATATTCACGAGAGTCTTTGGCATCATCTTTATGAATACCTGTCCATCTAGTACAATAAAGACTTGAATGTCTATAAGGACATTGGTCTGAAAAAAGCACACCTGCATTTGTCAAAAAGCCTTTGTCAGTAATCAGAGAGAATGAACGTAACAACTTTTCTTGAAAGGGAGAACCGGTTTGTTTTTCATAAGCTTTTGCCAATACACCAAAACTCATTTCTTTCAAGGTGTACTCCGTAGATAATGAATCATACGTTACATTTCTACCTTTGAGTACTAAACCGCTTAGCTGATGGGCGTTGGCTACAACACTTTCATCCCCCATCCTAACAAAAGCGATACGGCTTCCGCTATTCACGAAATAATAAGGCGTCATACTTCCCGATAGTACACGAAGTTCGAGAATATTTTTTCCGCCTTCTGTTTGGAATGTTTTCAGTTCAAAGTCTGGTATAGGATCTATTATAGTCTTTATTTTGTCACTAATAAACTCTATATCTGATTTAATATCACTCAAACCTACTACTTCACCATCATCATTTACACCAAAAAATAAGGAACCACCAAGCCCATTAGCAAAAGCACTGACACTTTTCAACCAACTTTTGAATTGTTTGCGTTCCAAAAATTCTTTGAAATCACAAGTGGTATTCTCTCCAATCAGCCGTTTTATTATATTATCCATCATTTACTTCTGATTATTCCGGTTTCATTGTTTCTTATAGTACTTTTGTTACCGTATTTGGAGAATAAGTTTTAAATATCTGTTCAAAGTTAGTAGCGGTGCTATCGTCTACTATTGTGCTATCACGGAACACAGCATATTGGGGCTGCGTTTTGGCAATAGTAGTAACAACACTATCATCTATTTCATTATCAAAACAAGCAACAAGATAATTATTAGCTACATTATAGATAGTTTTATCTTCTATTTCTATTTGTTCAATCTTACTATCAAGAGTGGCGCCTAATTCAAGCATTACTTGGAAGAGCAGGTCTTCACTTGTACGGTCGGACTTGACACTCTCGGTCTTTGTAAAGAGGTCGTTTTGATTGTATTCGGCCGGGGAATAATAGATGTCCTGCAGATTACTACTATCCAGCTTGAGAACTCGGAAACCCACATCAAGGGTTTGTTCTTCCTCTTGCTTGATGAATAATCCGCTCTCTTGCTGCTTGGCAGCTAATTCGTTTTTGATTTTCTTTCCGGCACGGCGGATGCGTTCTTTACCAATTTCGCAAATGTTTTTATAACCAGCCTTATAAACTTCGCTCTTTTCATCTGTTAATTCAGGAAGTTGTACCATAATGAATTTACGATTACCACCATCTTCGGCATTAAGTTGCATCACAGCATGGGCAGTGGTTGCAGAACCTGAGAAAAAATCTAGGATAATAGAATTTGTATCAGAACCTAAATACATTGTATTTAAAATCAAAGCTACTGACTTTGGATAATCAAAATATGCATTATTAAAAAGCTCTTTCATTTGTCTTCTTCCCACATCTGTAGAAAGTTCACCTCCCATCCAAAAAGACTTGCTTTTGGAAACTCTCTCCTGTACCTCATCGTACTCATCATCAAAATCGGCAGAAGGGGCCAATACTGGGTTCAAATATACTCGATGTTGTATTCCCCATTTATGTGAGATATTTGAATAATATGGTTCTATATAGACAGATTTGCTAAAACACGTTCCTTTCCCCATCTCCATCGCCCATCGCTACCATCCCCACGTAGAGGAACTATTGCTACCCATCCTTCATGATAATCTAAAGAACACTTTTTTGTTTCTTCATTATAATAGATAGGGAAATACATATTAGGTCTATCCTCTCTTCTATCTGGACGTCCTCTCTTTCTTAAATCTCTCAACTGATATGGATTCCCATTTTTGTCTACTAAGTTAAAACTTCTCCTCTGTTCCTCTGTTAAAGGCATACCTCCCGCTGCAAATTCACTTTTACTAAAAATGAGAATATATTCATGACATGTAGCTATATCTTTTTTATCATTACGACCTTTTAGGTTATTTACCACCGATATTTGGCCAATGAAATTTTCTTCTCCAAAAATCTCATTGCAAACTTTCTTGAGATTCTCTAATTCGTTATCGTCTATCGAAATAAATATCACCCCATCTTCTGTCAGTAAATCTCTTGCTACTTTCAGTCTCGGATAAATCATATTCAACCAATCTGTATGAAAACGACCATTACTTTCCGAATTAGTAACCAACCGATTCCCTTGTTCATCATACTGCCCACTATTAGCCAAATATTCAGAAGTAGATTCGGCAAAGTCATCTTCATATACAAAATCATTACCCGTGTTATAAGGTGGATCAATATAAATCATCTTCACCTTACCAAGATAAGTTTCCTTCAAGCATTTCAACACATCAAGATTATCACCTTCAATATAAAGATTCTGTGTATTATCAAAATCAACACTTTCTTCACGACAAGGGCGAAGCGTTGCATTGATAGGTGAATTAGCAAGGAGTATTGCCTTCTTCTTGTCTGGCCATGTAAACTGATAACGTTCCTCACGCCCCTCCACTATCTCCGAAGAAAGTTCCTGCCGCAACTTATCAAAATCTATCGCTAAAGTAACTTTGCCTTCGGCATCTTTCCGTTCTGTAATACAGTTAGGAAAGAGTGCAGCTATTTTATCTATATTGTCCTGAACGCCGTCAAGCGTTTGCATCCTAAGTTTATCCATATATTATCTAATTTTATTCTTTACTTATTTCTAATTCCAATGCTATGCGTTGTTGATGTAATACAAACTTTTTTTGAGGCTGCCTCTCTTTAGCCTCTTTGCGCTTTAGAATCTCTATTTCTTTAAGCAACATTTCACGTTGAGTCGATTTCTCTACATCCTCACGTAAACTTTCGCTTTGTATGATAATGCGCTCCCCTGCTACTTGGCGAACAAGTGCTTCATAGATAGCATCCATTGTCAACCCATTTATGGAAAGACTTATTTCTGTATCTTTTATCCATTGAGAACGATACGTCTTCGCAATACGAAAAATTTTATTCGTATTCGTACTGCTTTCCATCCATTCTTTGTAATTGAGATGCAAACAAGTCATATCTCCCCAACGCAAAATAAAGAGCGTATGTCGTGGTATCATACCATCAATAAAAGAAAAAATATCATCCGGACAATTTTCATCCTTAATAGGCACAAGGAAGATAGTGATTTCATGTACTTCTTTTCCATCTGCCACATTAATAGTACTTGGTGCTAACTTAGCCAGCCATTCCACTCGAACCACATCATTTGTGAAGTGGTCTTTCATGCGAGTATTAGCTCCCAATTGATTTACAAACGTTTTCTTGGGGATAACTCTGTTTACGATGGTTGATTGCGGAAGATTGTACATAACGTTTCACTATTTAATCACCAAAAAACAGATTAACTCAAAATCATCAAGCCCTGATATTTTATTTCGAAGCGCAGTAGTTTCACCTGCCGAGAAAAGGCTCATAATATCCGATTCTTCTTTCACTTCAATAATGCTATGAATAGCTTCCTGCAACAAGTCAGAATAGTGACTCATCTCACGCCCGTCTTTCGTTTCTTTATTGAATACAGAACATAATTTTTTATCTGGTTCATGTTTTCCCCGACAGGCTGCACGCATATTGTCAAGCATAGTTTTAGGGGACAAGTGATCACAAAGCACTTCTCCCTCATGACTTATATAAACCATATAGAATGGATGAAGCAAATTCTGATTATTGATATTTACTCCATTGTTCCGGTTCTTCAGCACATAGATAACTCCCGGCTGCACAAAATCTGAACTTCCAACAACAGCACTCATCCCAAAAGGAGTATGAGCAATATCCGGATTATCCTTCATGTAAGCCAAAAGGTCTAGTCTGAACTCATTAAGTCCTAAATCCATGATATTGATACCCGTATCCATATCTTCAATATCAACGACTTCTTCTTGTAGACGCTTCAACTGCTCCTTCCGATATTGCAAATCCCCTTTTTCTTCGTCAGAAAGAAGATTATCATCACCGGTAGCAGTCATAACAGTCACCTTCATACGAGCCTCTACACGACCTTTCAACTTGATATAATCATCCAACTCTACATCAGGCCAGTAGTTAACCAGTTGAATCACTTCATTCTTGGAGCCAATACGGTCTATACGTCCAAATCGCTGAATAATACGAACGGGATTCCAGTGTATATCATAATTTATCAAATAATCGCAATCCTGCAGGTTCTGACCTTCTGATATACAATCTGTAGCAATAAGTACATCTATTTCAGTATTCGAACCGGGAAACAAGACATCACGTTCTTTTGAACGAGGCGAAAAAAGTGTAAGAATCGTATTAAAGTCAGGCTTTAATTTTTTGATAGTACACATTCCGTCCACCGAACCTGTTACCATAGCAACATTCAAACCATATTCATCATGAATACGGTCAGCCAGTTCCGAATATAAATATTCAGCCGTATCAGAAAAAGCTGTGAAGATCAAGACCTTTTTATTTTCATCATTGATAGGATGACTGAATTTAGATTCCAAGTCTTCAATAAGTTGTTGCAACTTACTGTCGTGACGAGGAGTAATATCTTGAAGCATTACTAAAAGAAGGTTAAGAATCTCATTATCCCATTCCAGATACTGCCGCCAAGATATAAAATCCATATCAGCTAAATCAATTTTCGTCTTTTTTCCACCAACAAAAGCAGAGCCATAATATTCTTCATCTTCAGCTGCCATTGACGGATAATAATCGTCCACTTCCAAAGAGGTATGTCCATATCTGTCACGCGAGAAGTTATCTATCCTGTTTATCGTATTTTGGATAAGTTCCTGTATACGTTGAATAGTCAAACGAAATGAATTAACTGAACTTTCCAAACGTTTTAGCATATTGATTGCCATCAATTGCCGAATACCTTTTTCACGCCCATACATGGATAGTCCACTTTCACTACCAGACTCGTCCAAGTCTACATACTTATTTATTCTGCTCGCCAATATAAAATCAGAAGGAGTATATATAGCAAGATTCAATGTTTGCAACCGGGTATAAATTTCTTTATAATTGATAGCCGCACTCAAATCCGTTAAGCATGGACGGCGAGATATTGGTTTCAGACGGGTAGGAAATTTACCAATATCTGTAGTATCATAATATCGCTCAATATGTTTTCGACTACGGGCAATTGTCACCGAATCTAACACCTCAAAAAAATCAAAGCTTAACATTCCCAACAACTTAGCCGTAGTACGTTCTGTCGGTTCAAACTTCACCCATCTATTATATGCAGTTTGTGCCTGACGGAATATATCATCAATGCTACTTTTAGTATCCAATAAAGAATCAATCTTTTCAACTTCACCCTCATAAGCCAACTGCAATTGATTCTTTAAATCCTTGAAGCCATTGTTGACAGGAGTAGCAGAAAGCATTAGTACTTTTGTCTTCACTCCGGCACGAATCACCTGATTCAACAAACGTAAATAACGGTTTTCTCTGGGATTCTCATCTTCCTCATCAGTCGTAATTTTGCCACCATTACGAAAATTGTGACTTTCGTCTATGACGATAAGGTCATAGTTTCCCCAATTGATATGAGAGAGGTCTAATCCATTAGACGTCCCGTATTCACGAGATAAGTCCGAGTGAAATAAGATATCATAACGCAATCTGTCTGCTGCGATAGGATTATTCTTATAATTACTGCGAAACGTAATCCAGTTATCATTCAGTTTTTTAGGGCACAGAACCAAAACGGATTTATTTCGGTTTTCATAATACTTAATCACAGAAAGCGCTGTGAAAGTCTTACCTAAACCAACGCTATCCGCCAAAATACAGCCATTGTATTTCTCTAATTTATTGATGATAGCAAGAGCTGCATCTTTCTGAAAATTATATAGTTTGTTCCAAATCACACTATTTTTGAACCCTGTAGCTTCATTGGGCAATACATCTTCGGATATATCATCAAGAAACTCGCTGAAGATATTATAGAGTGTGATAAAGTATATGTAATCCGGTGAGTTTTCCTTATAAACCGTTTCAATATATTCCAAAATCCGGTCCGTTACATCTACAAACTTTTCGCTATTACTCCATTGTGCATTGAATATCTTCAGGTATTCTTCTGCAAAAGGAGACGGCGAGCTGTGTACCATAGAATAGACACTGTTCCCTCTATCCAAACCAAGTTCTGTTGTAGTGAACTCATTAAAAGGTGCATAAGAACGTGATTCAACATCAGACACTTGCAAGAAACCACCCATTACTTCCGATGAAGAATTAGATTTAAAACGGACTTTCTTACGTATCCAATCTGCACATTCTCTGGCTATGGCTTTTTGAGATAATTGATTGCGAAGTTTTATTTCAAAATCAGAACCATAAAGATTCCGCTCGCGATTTAGCTTAGGAATATAGAATTCACGCTTCTCCTTTTCTGCTTTATCTTTAACAAAAGTAGGTGATGTAAAAATAAAACGCAACTCTTCTACATTCTCCAATTCTTTTTTTAATGCCTCAAAGGCATAAATAGAAAATGAAGCAGCAGCTATGGATACTTTCGACTTAGCGGACAATCTGCCTCTTAGATCGTCTATCACACGTTCATTTATGTTATTTATCAGTTTGGGTAATTCCATGCTACTTATATATAATAAAGAAAGAGTCAAGATATAAAATATCTACATGATGATTGCAAAGATAGGAAATTGTTATTTCAAATTGCTGTACATACCAATATTTTTTCAAAAGTTTCAAATCCGTAATATCGAATTCTCTCTTTTTAGATTATCATGCTCTATACGAAAAATATCCTTTACAAGATAAATATCCTCAAAAGGAATGATATTGCTAAATTTTATTGCTACTTTTGTACAATTGAAAGAGTATTTACGTTTTTTGTTTCGTAATGCTAATACTGATAAAATCCAAGAGTTTGCAACCTACTATTTATCAATCATTTATTTTACAACAAAAAAGTTTATCTCTTAAATCAAGGCATTTTCACAAATTATAAACCACAAATAATCAAAACATGAAGCTAGTAAAATTTAAGGTTCAAAATTTCAGAGGTTTAAAAGGAGAGCATAATGAAATTCAGTTCAAAAAGTCTGATATTATATTTCTTATAGGACAAAACAATACTGGTAAATCCACATTTTTAAGAGCCTACGAATTCTTCACTAATTCCAAGCAAAAAGCAACTTTAGATGATTTCTATAATCAGGATATCACCAATACAATAAAAATGGAAGGCTGGTTCGAATTAGAGAAAGATGATGATAAAGATAAATCCTACTATTCCAAATCAGATCCTGACTGGGCTACTAAGTGGGTGAATAGTGATGGATATATTAAAATAAAGAAAGAATGGAACAATATTAATCAAGATTTCAAGAAATATACATTTTCTCCTGATGAAGGGCACTGGGTTCTTAACGGATTCGGGGGATTTGATAGTTTATTCGGCAAAGCAGCCCCTACTCCAATCTCAATAAACGCCATGGAAGATGAAGCTTCTTTAGGGGAGAAAGTGAACAAGCTAATTCAAGATCAATATTTAAAATCTTTGAGAGATAACCACCAGGAACAATATGAGAAAGTTCTTCAAGAAATACGTAATCTACAGAACTGCGTTATTGGTTGTGCCACTATCCAACAACAAGATGAATTACTCAACCAATCTTTCCAACATGTATTTGACGGATTAAAACTTAGCATAGAGGCTAATACTTCTGAAAATATTAAAGTAGAAGATTTATTAAAAAAGAATCATACAATCACCATACAAAAAGATGGAATAGACAGAAAAGACTCTTTTCAAAGAAGCGGTCATGGTATCATACGGCAGGCGCTCTTCAATTTCATTACCTTTTTATTAAATATGCAAGAAGAATCGCATCGAAAAGAGTACATTATTTTATACGAAGAACCTGAACTTTTTCTACATCCCAAAATCACTTTTAAGTTGCGCGAAGAATTATATAATCTAGCAGCTCCCGGCAAACCATATCAAATATTGTGCGCCACACATTCACCTATGATGATTGACATATCGAAAGATCATTCTTCGCTTATTAGAGTTGTCAAAAATCAGGATGAAGAGACTATCACATACCAAGTACAAACCGAAGTTTATACAGCAAGGTATTCGAAAGAAAGAGTACAAATGATAAACAGATTTAATCCTCATATATGCGAAGTCTTTTATGCAGACAAAGTTTTATTGGTAGAAGGAGATACTGAAACTATTGTATATAGAGAACTGTTAAACAAGTTCTTTCCAGAGAAAGAGATCTTTGTCTTAAACACAGGTTCCAAAATGAATATCCCATTTTTCCAAGACATCTTAACTGCATTTCATATCAAACATTATCCAATCCATGATGTAGATTCTAAGCTAATCAATACAGTTAATGGACAAAAAACAAGTGCAGCATGGAGTCTTAATGAAAAGATATGGAAGAAAGTGGAAGCTGCCAATATTATTGAAAACGGATTATCAAACAGATATGTCCACAACGCTAATTTTGAGAACGCCCATAAATACAACTTATCGAATGGGAAGGATAAACCTCTGAATGCATTCCTCTTTGTTGAAACAATCAAGGATATCAACCAAGATGTTCCTTGCCTAAATTGGCTAAAAGATATACTAGACGAATGTAAAATTCGGCATGATCAAGAATATGTAGAATCTATCGCAAAAACGATAGAAACAATCGAGAATGATAAAAAAACATATAAAACAATCTCAATAGACGATTCAAATCACAGTATTTAAACAAGATAGTTCAGATAACAGATTAAAGTAGTTATGAGCTTTTTCTTCTAATACTCATTCAAAGAAAAGAAATCATTCTACTTTTATGAATCATTAAACACATTCCTTATGAAAGACAAGTTTCCATATTTTCCTCATTCCTCCACTACAATAGAAAAGAAGTGGGACAAAGAGCTTTTTGGCAATAAACTTATACATGAAGTCCTTCACCCTATTGTTATTGAGATAGAATATCATTACCCCTATTACGGTTTGTTAGATAGAAAAGGAAAAAGAATCGCATTTTTTAATCGACATCGTGAACCTATACCTAAAAGTCACAGAGGCAGCGAACTGCGATATTGGTACAAAATAGACATTAATAATATCGAACATTACACCTATAAGATTGAATATGGAGAATTTCAAAATATTAAATGCGAAGTAATTCAATTTTATGATCAATCCAATGCAGTCGACGATGAAAAATACTTCACTGAATATATTAAAAGACTCAATCATATAGATGAAATACTACTAGAAGTATCCCCTATGCAACAACGTTTTGCTTTAACAATAAAAAAAGCCTATGAACTAAAAAAAGAAAATGACTTTTTAAATATTGAAAATGAACGACTAATAAGAATAAACAAAGAATTACGTGAAGATATAAGAAGGAGAATTAGAAATGCCAATAACACATCAGGAACATAAAAAAATCCCATTGTATACAAATAAAGCAATCCCAACGCTTCCCATTCCCAAAATAAAGTCCTACTTTTGTGAAGAATTCTGTTTGCAATATTTACAACAGTATTTCACAAATAAAATAAACCCTACAAAATGAAAGAAGAACCCGACAGTCTGTCTGTCCCTTACAATTTTGCCCGTTGTTTCAACGCTCAATGTCCACAAGCCTCCAAATGCCTGCGCCACATAGCTACACAACTTGATACAACAGATTACCTTTATATCTCCATCGTTAATCCGGCACGTTATCCTGCGGATGGAAACCAATGCGAATGTTTCAAGACTGCTGTCAAAGTTCATGTGGCATGGGGACTAAAACGGTTGCTTGACAGAATCCCTTATGAGGATGCAGTCAGTATCAGACTGCAATTGGTAGGACACTATGGGAAAACAGGATATTACAGGTTTTATCGCGGAGAACGGGGGCTTATGCCTAAAGACCAAGCCTACATCAAACAGCTATTCCGTAATAAAGGAATAAAAGAAGAACCAACTTACCAACGTTACACAGAAGAATATATTTGGTGAGTTGCTGTCATCTGTCACAGATTAGGAGTTAATAGTTTAGTAATGAACCGATAAGACTGTGACAGCAAGAGGTGACGGCAGGGTGATGGCATTTTTGCCGTCACCTGGTTATTAGTCTTACAACATGATAGAGTGTACCGCTACGCGTATGTTTGGAAGGTATTTCTTGCTTTTTCAGTATTCTTCCGAAGGAATTAACCCTCTTGACAGACATCGGGATTGAACTGCCTTTTTGAATATCTTCCATAATCTCCGCTGGAGACAACCACTCCCCTTCTTCAGGCTGTGCGGCACGAAAATAACGGAAGAAAAGTTGCTCTTCCGGCGGAACTTGTTCAAATTCACGGTTGTTTTCCACCATGATCTTTTCTTCCTCCTGGTCGAACCAGTAACGTTCGCCATGTTCCAATTCGTACATAGCTTGTGCGTAAAGCTGCTCATAGTCTATCGGACGGTTGGTGTCAATCACTCCGGTCACTTCGATGCAAATAAAACGACGGCTGCCGGAAGGGTCGGTCAACAAGTCTTTTTGGTTGCTTGTGGCTATGAATGAGGCGTAACGACGCATTTCAAGCACGGCACTGCCATGAGGTTTCTTCACATTCAGTACAGGCTTTTGCAGAATATGTTTCAGGAAACCTTGTTGTGTCGAACTTACCTGGTCAAATTCATCTATATTGATAAGCGCAAAACGATTGAGGTAAAGTTCGGCATCTTTCTTCCGGGAAAAATCAATGCTGTCGGTATAGTAGGAACGCTCGGAAGGAGGCATTATGCTCCGGCAAAAAGTAGATTTACGTGTCCCTTGCGGTCCGACAAGTAAGGGCGAAACACTGTTCGCATACTTTTTATCGCTTCCTTTCCAATGAGAAACCATATTGAGGAACCAACGGTGGAACAAATCCATCCAATACGGATTCTTACAAGGGACGGTGGCTGCCAATGCACGAATACGGTCTTTACCGTCCCAAGCAGGAAGCCGGTAGAGAAAATCTTCCAACGGGTTGAATACAGGGACGCGGTTGGAGTAAATATAACGGCTAATATCCCTGTCCCACAAGGGGATGCCTTCCATTTGTGCATCCAAAGCAATGCTGTTCAACGCACGTTTGTCGAGAGGATTGAAGCGGAAACGGAAAGAAAGCCTTTCACGATATTCTACCTCACCAATTTGGGTATTATGGCGGAATTCATAGCGGCGTTTCATGAATTCTTCTGTCTGCAAGGCGAGTTGCTGCTCTTTGCTTAAGCTGATATTCTTGCCGAAACCTTTGCACTCGGTATATATATTACCAATCATTTGTCGGATAAGTTCTTCCTGTTTATACATATAGAAGTGGAAAACGGTACGTTTCACGACTTCTTCTTGCGGAAGTCCCGAAGCAAAACAGTTTTTAGCCAGTTGGACGACTAAAGGATGCCATGTGTCTTCGCTCAATTCGAGCCCCGCTTCCCGGAGATCGGCATACGCTTTCCGAAAAGCGGCTTCGAAAAGCATCAGGAAGGCATTTTCCGCATCATATCCCGGTACGGCACGGGTTAATGGAGATTTCTCCGCCTGAGCCGCTTCACGGAAAGTGGTTTCTTCGGGCATTGATGATGGTTGAGAGAGATAAAATTGGACTGAATCCGGACGATATATGATATCCGGATCGTGGGATAATCGCGAATATTGTTCCAAAGTCGGTTCTTTGGGAAGTATATCGAATGGGATCTGGGGCTGATAACATTTCACAGCCAATCGATAAGCATGGGCGTGGAATAATTCCGCTTCTTCCCGTGTATTGGGAAGCGAGTTGTCCGGTCGGGTAAAGGTAGTCCATATTTTCACCGTTTTGCCACTTGAACCCATGAAAGCACAACGGGTTTGCGGTTGCTCGCAGGCTTTTTGTTTCACTAAAGCTATTTCCGACTTATTGGATAAGGGACCGACAGTTAGTTCTACAATACCGTTGTAGGTTTTCATCTGTTTCTGACCGTTTACTTTTCGGAATTCGGCGGCAGGAATTATTTGGGGAAGTTTATCGGCAAACATACACCGTTCATCGGAAAGGGTATATCGCAGATGCTCTCTGAATGTAGAAACAGGACGGGATTTTATTTCTGTCTTTATCTTATTTATCAGTATATCAAGATCCATTACGCTAAGCGCTATTGTATCTTCGTTCCTACGAAATTGAGTAATTTTCATTAATTTGATAATAATTTGTTTTGTCAGCGTCTTTGTGATCGTTGAGACTGCTAAATTAGTCATAATATCCGAAACCGGCAAAGAAAACAAGTTTTTAATACAGAAAATTATTGATATATCAAGCATCTCTTTAACCGAAAGAAACGGGATTGCCACCGCCGAATTACGGGGCAAATTACTTTTCCCTGCTTGAAACTACAGTTCCAGCTAAGAGAAACAGTAGTTTCATCGGTGAGAAACCAATGGTTTCAAGCAATTGGAACTATAGTTTCAAGCGTATGAAACTAAAGTTTCACACATTGAAACTGTTGGTTTCAAGGCAGGACACAACTCATAAGTACGAGGATAATAAATTGAACAACTAATCCATTGATGGCTGATACTATTTATTTTCGAGCAGCGTCTTTATTTTGTCTTTGTTTTCTAGGTGACAGCATTATTGCCATCACACTGCTGTCACACTGTGCTGTCACACTATTAAATACTTATACTCTGCAAGTTAGATTACAATCCGTGACAGATGACAGATATATTTTATTTTTTATTTCATAGAGATGCTGATATGACTAATTTAATACTTTATATATCCTTCTTGTTCATACGCTTTCCCATATTTATGAATCATTGCCACCAATGGCCTTAAACGTTCGTCAGAAACCAACATAGCCCTATAACGCAAATACTGATTATCATAAAGCTGCCGGTTTCCGTCCTTGAGTCGTTTCTTCACATCTGCTGGAATGAAAAATTCCGCACGGTTGCCCAATTTGACATAGAATTCATTTAAAAAGATAGAAATGCCAGCCAAATCTATGTCTCCGAAATGAATATAGCGATTGGGAATTATCTTTAGCCAGTTACACAAATCCTTCGATTGCGGATAACGGGACACGAAAAGAACTTTCATTCCTTCAAACAAGTACTTTTGGGCACGGATATGCTGGAAATTCTCTCCATTCTCTATACCCACTACTACGACATCTTCAGGAATACGGAAATATTCGTAATCCTGCATGAAAATAGAAGTGCCTTGCAAGGGAGAAAACACACATGGTTCGCCATGAAACGTAGCTTCTATAGGCATATAACAATTGAGGAGAAAACCTTTGAACGTACGGGTATATCTCAGTTTAGAGTCCCCCGCCTTCGCCACTTGCTCCGAACGTAACACTTCATCCGGACAGTTCTTCATCTCAATCCAATCTTCCAATTCCATGCCGGAAGTATAATTCTGGGAGATGTAGATACGGCATCCTTCCGGGTCAATCATACGAAAACTACGCTTACTCCCTCGGGGAACAATAGTGATGATTCCCTCATCCATTAATCTATTTGCTATCAGTCCATCAAACTTTGTGTAAGGTATGAGCTCGCCGCCCAGCATTTTCAGAACCAGCCTCGCCATCGCCAATGTAAATAAACTGCCACTCATTTTTCTATCTTATTATAGGTTAACAATGGGACAACCTGGGTATTTGACCGCCCGTCTTTACTCAATAAATAGGTATAACGATAGTCTTCCACATTGTAAGTAGTGGGAGAACTGTTTACCAACAAAATATTCCGGCAATTGGCAAAGTCCAAAATACCTTTCACATTGTTGGGGTGTAACTTGCCTATTTCATCCATCATACAATGGATTTTAAAGTCACCAAACTTACGTGACGCCTTTTCTTTGAATACATTAATCAGCATGATATTGACCATTGCTTTCACCAGAATGTCCGTGCCGTCAGAACCTACATTGGCAATCTTCTCCACCCATCCCGTGTCATTATCATTCTCTTTCACGCGGAACTCCAGTTTGAATGTATCGGCAAGCGCCAACCGTCTGCGTCCCGGCTCGTCAAGCAGGAATTTCATAAACGACAACAAATGCCGGACAGCCACCGCATTGACATCTTCATGGGAATCCTGCGAGAACAAGTCAACCTTTCCCATATTATATTGGTTCTCATCGCTAAACCGTTTAATCTCCAGCAATAACTGCATCAGTTTATCGCTGCTCTGAAGCGGGCGAAGAGCTATTTCCTTTATTACTCCGGCAAAATTCCGCTTGACAAAATCGTCGTTGATATCCTTTATTGTTCTGTGTATCTCGCTTTCATTACGGGTCAGTCCTCCCACTTCCTGCGAAATCCGGCGGATTATATCCGTATACCGTTCACTGATATGTTTCTGATAATCGGAAATCTTATCATTATCCACAAACTCGCACAGATTGGAAGCGAAATCATAGTAATCCTGTTCTCCAACCAGTTCCGTACGGAAATGAAACGTGTTTTTTGACGAGAAGTTTCCATTGAACTGCGTCACCGCTTTCTTGAATTCTTCTGTTTTTCTGATAGTGGATACGATGAGCGACTTCAACTCTTCCACAATAACATCGCAATTTTTCCGGGTAGGCTTCTCTCCTATTTCTATCACAGAAGGCGGACAAAAAGTTTCATCTTTCCGGAACATATCCACTTTATTCAACCCGTCCTCCAATAAGTGCAATTCTTTGCCAATCCGCTCGAGATGCTCGTCCGCCCCTTTTTTCTGAACCTGCAACTTCTCCTTTTTCAGAGCGAAACGTTCGTCCAATGCAACTAGCTTCGCATCCAGTTCTTTCTTCCTGCTTCGCGTAGCAGGTTCTTTATCAAACAGCTCCTCCTTGTCTCTTTCATAAAAAAGAACTTGTGGGCGGGATTTACCTATATAATCCAATTCTTTATTTATTTCGGCAAGCCTGTCATCATACTTGCGGATAGTGACCGTATCAGCACCCTTTCCATTCAATTCATTCTCCTGCGCCTGCTTCAATTCCTTTTTCCGCTCCGCAGTTTGCTGTTTCATCCGCTCTATCTCTTGCTGAATGCCGGCAACAAACTCCTCCAGTTCCTTCCGGAGTTCCGTCCTGCTATCATTATACACTTTCCGGCAAGCTTTCAACAGTTTTTCCCGTTCCGCCAAATGCTTCTCCTTCTCGCCTTCCGCCACATAAAGACGATGACCGATATCATTCAGTTGCGCCTGTAATTCTTCGGTACATCCTCTTTTCCATTCCTCTTCCTTCGTCTTCCATGAGGTGTAATCAGCCTGCAAATTCTTCAATTTTGCAGGAATCTGCATTCGCTCGGCTTCCATCAGATGTTGTTCTTCCAAAATACTATGTATTTGCTTCGAATACTTCTTCTCCAAAGAAGAAACAGCTTCCCCCTCTTCTTCCGTCAGTCGGGTGAGACGGTCGGCACAGAGTTGCCGGGCTGCTTGTTGCCTGTCGCGCTCCTGCTTCATTTCCTCGGGAGTGCGGACAGAACGCTCGATTGCTGTCAGATTGAGTGAAACGCCGAACAAAGTAGCTTCCTTATTCACTAATTGAGGTTGCAGTTCATTGTTGTACAACACCAGTTCCTCATCCGCCACCTTGCCTATCGTCTCCTGCCAATCCGGTTTGTTCTTCTCCAGCCATTCACACAAAGAACCTTTTCGTTTCTCAATCAAGGCATCCAATGTTTGCAACTGTTCTTCAATCGCGCTCCGTTCTTTACGAACGGTCTCCATCTTTGTCTGAAATTCCCATTTCAATTCTTTCACTTTCCATTCACAATCCTGCCTCAACTGCTTTATTTCTCCTTGTTGCTGACGGATGCTATGTTCCAGTTCCTTGTCCTTTTTGCGCAGTTCGTTGATGCCGTCTTCACAATCGGACATTTCCTTTTGATGGGGATGTTCGTATTTCACCTTTTGAAGTTTCAGGTTACACTGTGCCTGTTCGTCGCGCAACTGCCGGATACGATTATCCACAGTCTGCACTTTCTCTTCTTGCGTTACCCTTACTTTTTCTTCTTCCACACGAAGCTGTTGCATCAATTCTTCCTGCTTGCCGGCAATCTCCGCATTCCGAGCATTTATCCGTGCTTGCTGGCTATTCTCAAAAGTACGGAAATCAGCTTCCAGTTTCTCAAACAGCAATCGGTACTTACTCAATACGTCCTCATAAGCCCTTGTCAGTTCCGATTTCATATTCCGGACTTGTTCAAGTTCCTGAATCAGTAATTCTTCGCAAGATACCCGTTTGATGATTTCTTCAATCTGCATCTGCTCGTAATGCAGACGTTTCTCACGTATCTTTTTGAGCAAATCGTTTATTATACCTATATCCCTAATCAAGCCATCACGCTCATTGGTGTACTTTTGTTGCAGTTCACCCATAAGCCGCAGCAACCGTTCACGTTCCGTCTCGGCTTTAGCCTGTTCTTCCTTCACTAACGGAATCTCATGTAAAGCCTGTTTCTCCGCAAAGTTAAGCTCCGCACGCCCTTCACCAATCTGCTTTTGAGTATAAATCAAGTCACGATAGGCGTTCATTACTTTCTCCGCCATCTTCCGGACAGGCACTTCTCCATTCTTGTTCTTTGTAAACCAAAGCATCACGTCCCTGTATTCCTGCTCGAATTCCTTTATCTGGCTACGATAGAAGTCCAAATCGACAGAAATATCCTCATCACTCATCGAACGGATAATGGTATCTTTTATAAAGTCAGCATCCAGTTTGGAATTTAAAAAGACGTTCTGTATCGTACGGGGAATATTCTGATATTTTGCACTTTCCACAATGGCAAACTTGCGGTAAGGTATCATTTCATGCTTGCGGTTATTACCGAAAATAATGTCCCGATACATTTCATAACTAGTCACTTGTGCAGTAATCTGAATCTTCGAACCGATATGTTCGCGGATGCGTCCCCACTCGGAATGTACCACATTGTGTTCGTCAATGAACCAGTCCTGTTGGAATGGCGCATCAATAAAACGGAAAAACACCCGTCCCTGGGATTTGGCAGCTACCACACAATACGCCCCATTCTCCCGCATCACTTCATAGATAATGTAAGAATTGGCGTATGGAAAGTAAAAAGCATCGAAGCTTTTCTTCTCCTTCGGAATACCCAGTCTTAGTTTGTCAGCATTGTAAAAGAAGAGGATGGCACGGAGCAGCGTACTCTTACCGACACCTTGCGTACCTATAAAATGTACGTTCCCATCCAACTTCACTTCTGCGTATGGAATATGGGCACTGTTCAGAAAAATAATCTTATTCAGGTATCTCATCTTGCACCTCCTCTGAAATTGTGATACAATCAACCAAGTCTTCCATATAATGGAAAGCCGACAAAACTTTATATGTCCCGTCGAGTTCGTTTTCTTTCTCTATCAGTCCTATGCTCTCCAGTTCTTTCAGCAGTTTGCCGACTACCTCATCATATTTCTTCTTATCCGAAAACAGTTTGGTTGCCTTTTCTTTCAGTTCAATATCGCATCCTATCTGAATCTCAATATCAGCGGCACGGAACAGGAATCCCGGGCCGAATGCCGAATGATAGGTTTTCAGGAAACTCAGGTAATCAATCCACTTCTGAATCGCCTCCAGTTTACGTTCCAAATCGACTTTCGATTCCTTGCGGGTAAAGTAGTAATAACCGTCACCGCCTTCCAGATAGAAGCCGATACCTTTGTAATAATCATAATAATCGGGTAAATCTTCCTCAATGGCATCATACAAGCGTTTTACTTGGGTAGAGACACTGTTGGAAGAAATGAATCCCCCTTTGCTAAGTATATTAAATATCTCTTCAGTGTATTTCATGGTCATCTGTGTTTAGTATTCAGCATACGTCATTTGGCATATATTAAAGGGTATTCCACTTCGTCGGAGATTTCATAAGTATCCGTAAAGCGAAGTTCGTCGGCATACTGTGATGCCAGTTGGCAGAAAAAGATTAATTTCTCTCCACGTGTCACCTCTTTCCGGTAGCGATAGTTCATCACAAAAGAGAACAGATGGGTGCTGGATGCCATAAATGAATTATGCACTTCCTGCAGGTTTACGGTATCTATCATTTGCGACTGCCCATCCAGATATCCTTCCGGAATGGCATCCGCCAGTTGTTTCATTCCTTTCGGAGAATTTCTCTGCCGCGCGACAAGTTTCTTCAAAATCTGAAAAGCCTCATCGGAAGTCCGTAGACTATCAATGGAAAGCTTGATGCGATAACCGACCTGCGGCTCCATCCAGACAGGATTTTTTTGTGCGGCAACAGAACGGATACTTGTATGTTCTTCCAACAAGAACTGGTCTTTCAAGTACTTCAACTTCTTTACTTTCTCAAAGATACGGTTCTGATAATCTATCAGATTCAGATAATGGATGATTTGTTTCTGGATTTCAATTAGGTTATGGTACGAATCATTTAGCTGAAGTTTCACGTCACTAACTACATTCCGCATTTGTACGTCCATCGCCACCCGGAAGAAAACAGGCTGTCCGTAGTCTATCAATTCCTCACTTTTACGGATCAGCAGAGCAATATTATTCCGTTTCTCATCAAGCCGGACGAGTTTGGTTTTCTTTATCTTATAATTCGGTTCGTTCTTATAAGTATTATCCATGTTCCTTTTCAAGTCCATCACATTGCGGACTGTAGTCAGAGCGATGTTTTTCAGGCAGCGTTTCACTTCACGCTGGTAGTTGTATTTACGTTGTTCGTTATTCTCTTTCAAGTAATAGTCAATGTTTTCATTCAGTCGTGTCAGGTAATCCTGCACGAAAGATACATTGATTTCTTCATTTACTTCGAGCACGTCTTCAAAGAATTTCAGATAAATATCCTCCATTTCAAGAAAGTCGCCAGTGTCCCGGATAACTCCATAGTCTATCAGATAGCGGATACGCTCTTCTTTGTACTCTGTCATTTCAAGCGCATAATCGTAGCGGAACGAAAGAGATTTCCGTTTAGCAAACATTTCTTTCAAGAGTTCTTTCTCCCGGTCGAGACTCTTGACCAGTTCTTCTATGGAACGAAAAGTACTCATATTAGTTTTGTCTTTTAATGGTGTGTTACTACTTCCAAATATTTACATAGTATATATTTCAGTAATAAGATATCACAAAAATAACATAAATGAAATAGTAAACCTAATTTCTGTATCAATATTTTTATTACTACAAAAATTAAGAAACTAACTCTACATAATACAACTATAAATTTCAAGTAAGAATTTGCAAAGGCAATTACTATTTATACCTTTGTGACTTCAACAGAAAATATGATTTCAATAGAGAATTAGTAACCCGTTAAAAGAGAAATTGATTATGCGTTCATTCATAGTATTTCTTTGTTTGGTCCCCACCCTCCTGTTTGCCCGACAAACTCAACTTGAGACACAGTTGAAAGAAGCCATCAAAGGAAAGAAGGCCGAAATAGGAATAGCCGTCATCATTGATGGAAAAGATACGGTAACTGTCAATAATGATATTCACTATCCACTGATGAGCGTATTCAAGTTTCATCAGGCATTAGCATTGGCAGATTATATGGGAAAACAGAAGCAATCGCTGGAAACCAGATTACCCATTAAAAAATCGGATTTAAAGCCGGATACTTACAGTCCGCTACGGGATAAATATCCGCAGGGTGAAATTGAAATGAGTATTGCCGACCTGCTAAAATATACACTCCAACAGAGTGACAACAATGCCTGCGATATTCTTTTTGATTATCAGGGAGGTCCGGATGCCGTAAACAAGTATATCCATTCACTAGGAATTCGGGAATGTGCCATTGCCGGTACGGAAACTGCCATGCACGAAGACTTGAACCTATGTTATGAAAACTGGACTACTCCGTTAGCCGCAGCCGAATTAGTGGAAATATTCCGTAAGAAGCCATTATTTCCCAACGTGTACAAAGACTTCATTTTTCAAACAATGGTGGAGTGTCAAACCGGACAAGACCGTCTGGTTGCTCCGTTGCTCGACAAAAAAGTAACCGTAGGTCATAAAACCGGAACGGGAGATTTTAATGCGAAAGGACAACAAATCGGTTGTAATGACATCGGTTTCGTACTTTTGCCCGGTGGACGTACTTATAGTATAGCTGTCTTCGTGAAGGATTCTGAAGAAAATAATCAGGCGAACAGTAAGATTATCGCTAATATTTCCCGTATCGTTTACGAATATATAATGCAGCATTAAGATGGAGACAAAGTACGTTCGGTACAAATGAAGATAGAAACAAAGTAATAGAAATTAGAAAATTCATTTATATGAAACTACATCATATCGCTATCTGGACTTTTCGTCTGGAAGAACTAAAAGAGTTCTATGTCCGCTTCTTCGGAGGAAAAAGCAACGAAAAATATATCAATCCCAAGAAAGGATTCGAGTCCTATTTTATCTCTTTTGGAGAGGGAACAGACTTGGAACTGATGAGTCGTACAGATGTACAGAACACTCCCATTGAAGAAAACAGGGTTGGACTGACACACTTTGCTTTCACCTTTCCCAGCCAGGAAGAAGTATTACGCTTCACCGAACAAATGCGTTCGGAAGGATATACCATCGCCGGCGAACCGCGTACTTCGGGAGACGGATACTTTGAAAGTGTAGTCCTCGATCCTGACGGAAACCGGATTGAGTGCGTATATCGGAGAACTGCAAACGAATCGAAAAACAAAGCAAGACAGGAAACTGAAACAGAAAGTATTCCCCCCGTGACGCTCCATACAGAACGTTTATTTCTCCGCCCTTTCGAAGAAAGAGATGCTGAAGCGTTCTTTGCTTGTTGCCAGAACCCGAATTTGGGAAACAATGCCGGATGGCCACCCCATCGTACATTGGATGAATCCCACCGGATACTTCATTCCACATTTATCAACCAAGAGGGAATATGGGCAGTGATACTAAAAGATACAAAACAGCTAATCGGTTCGGTAGGAATTATCCCCGACCCTAAACGCGAAAATCTACAAGTGAGAATGTTGGGTTACTGGCTCGACGAATCATATTGGGGCAAAGGATACATGACCGAAGCAGTGCAGGGTGTCCTCAACTATGGCTTTGAAGAATTGCGGCTTAGCCTCATCACAGCGACCTGTTATCCGCACAATAAACGTTCGCAGAAAGTACTGAAAAAGAACGGTTTCATCTACGAAGGTACACTTCATCAGGCAGAACTGACTTACAACGGAAACATCTACGACCACCAGTGCTACTACCTGCCCGGCATCTCCCAACCTACTCCGGAAGACTATGATGAAATCCTCCATGTATGGGAAATGTCCGTTCGCCACACGCATGATTTCCTGACGGAAGAGCATATCCAATTTTATAAACCACTGGTGCGGAAGCATTATCTACCCGCTGTTGAACTTTTTGTCATCCGGAATGCCAACGGAAAGATTGCCGCCTTCATGGGATTGAGCGACGAACTGATCGAAATGTTATTCGTACACCCCGACGAACAGGGAAAAGGATATGGCAAACGATTAATGGAATATGCAAGAGACAAAAAACATATGGATAAGGTGGACGTAAACGAGCAGAATGAAAAAGCACTCCAGTTCTATCTCCATTTGGGATTCCAAGTCATCGGCAGAGATGAAACGGACAGCATGGGTAAACCTTTCCCCATTCTTCATTTGCAACTGCCGGAAGCTGATTCCGCTAATAGAGATTAATTTCCCAAAAACGAAAGCTACATGAACCTACGTGCAAGATTATCCGAACGAGTACACATTGAAGATATCAGAGAGGTACTCCACTTTATACAGGATGATGAACGGCTTAGAGAAGAAATCTACCAACTGATATTCGACGAAGACGCTATCGTCTCCTATCAGGCATTGTGGGTATGTACGCATTTCTCAAAGGCAGATGTAGAATGGTTGAGCCGGAAACAAGAAGAATTGATTGACGCTGCCATGACCTGCCCACACTCGGGAAAACGGAGAATGATTCTGAACCTGATATGCCAGCAACCTGCCGCCGACCCGCCACGAGTGGATTTCCTCGATTTCTGCATGGAACGCATGATATCCCGCGAGGAACCACCGGGCGTACAATCGCTCTGCATGAAACTGGCTTATCAACTGACACGCTCCATCCCGGAACTACAACAGGAACTACGCACAATACTGGAAATCATGGAGCCCGACTTACTGGTTCCCGCTATCCGTTCCGTACGAAAAAACACCCTGAAAGCCATGAAAGCAAAGAAAAACAGATAATTTCTATCGCTTTTGTCTCACCGTTCAATTAGAGTATATTCAGATGGAATATCTGGGATATACCCGTCACCGAAATCTGGATACCGATGCAGAAAGTGAAAAAAGCAACGAGCTTATTAATGATTTGATTTCCCACCGGTCCCAACCTCTGAATAAACCTCTGTCCTTGTGAAAGGAATACATAAAAGATGGCCGCCATACAAATAATGACAAGCGCAATGACCAAATAATTAATCCCAGTTTGCAACAATTTGCCTTTAACACTGGCAGACGCCATCAAAGTAAAGATAACCGATATACTGCCCGGCCCGATACTGATAGGAAACGTGATGGGATAAAATATCTTCTGCTCGATGTTTTTCCATCTGAAGCCGTCTACATTCTTACTGGCTTCTTCTTTATCAGACGAACCCGAATCGCCCAACAGCTCCATTGCCGTCTTACAAATCAATATTCCACCTCCTAACTGAATAACAGGAATAGCCAAACCGAAAATCAACAGAAACAAATGCCCTATCACCAATGTCCCTACACCGATCATTATAAAATTGAGCGTCAGCTTCTGAATGGCTGCTTTCCGTTGTTGAGGATCGAGGTCTGTAAAGAATCCATTGACGACAAAACCATTCCCCAAAGGATTTATCACCGGAAACAGCGCCATAAACGATGACGAAAATATGATGAGAAGATTACTTAATGACATAATACCTGTTTTTTGATACTTTATTAATATCTGATATGTATCTAAAACATAAATGGAACGTTATTGTTTTGAGAATATGCTTTTGCGAGAGGAATCCGCATCGGTTGAATACCTTGTGAAAGCAGCTTATAATAAACCTTTAACTAGAAATTAAAATTATGTGTACAAGAGTCGTTTATTCGGGAAAAAATGGAATGGTGGCAACCGGCCGGTCTATGGACTGGAAAACAGAAATGCACAGCAATCTTTGGGTATTTCCCAAAGGTATGGAAAGAAATGGAGAAACGGGAGCCAACTCCCTGAAATGGACGTCCAAGTATGGCAGCGTGGTAACTTCGGCTTTCGAGATTGCCAGTACAGACGGGATGAATGAAAAAGGATTAGTTGCCAATCTGTTATGGTTACCCGAGACGGAGTATCCGGTCAGAGATCAAAGTAAACCGGGACTTGCCATTACTGCATGGGTGCAATATATGCTGGATAACTTCGCCACCGTAGACGAGGCCGTCACTTTCATTGATGAAAATACTTTCCAAGTGGTATCGGACCTGATGCCGGATGGTTCCCGCCTGGCAACCTTGCATTTATCTATTTCCGACGCAACGGGCGATTGTGCGATATTCGAATATACGGGTGGAAAGCTGACTGTTTACCACAGCAAAGAGTACAAAGTGATGACCAACTCCCCTACCTACAACAAGCAACTGGCACTAAACGAATACTGGAAATCAATAGGAGGATTGAGCTTCCTGCCCGGAACCAACCGACCGTCCGACCGTTTTGCAAGAGCCAGTTTTTATATCAATGCCCTGCCCCCAACAGATGATGTGAGAATAGCCGTGGCAAGCGTATTCAGCGTTATCCGTAATACTTCTGTTCCTTATGGCATATCCACTCCCGAATTTCCGGAAATTTCCACCACACAATGGAGAACAGTATCGGATAGTAAGAATCTGCTCTACTTCTTCGAATCAAGTCTGACACCTAATACATTCTGGGTAAACCTACGGGAAACAGACTTGTCGGAAGGAGCTCCGGTACTCAAATTATCTATCGCCAACGGTGAAACTTATCATGGAAATGCAACGAAAGAGTTTAAACCGGCACAGCCGTTCAGATTTATGGGAGTAAAAGGATAAAATTATCCCCGGAAACGATCCATCTGAAGCACATCCCAAAAGTTTTTGTATCTAACTTTTGAGACGTATTTCGATCATTTCCGGGGATAAAATCTGTTTCTTTAACAGCTTGCCATTAATTGAAATAATAAAGGAATACAGCAATTCCTTCCAGCGCCTTCTTTGGTTGGTCTTTTATTTCGATAGCAAACTTGATTTCCGCTTTTGCCACACCACGCAGATTAGTCAGCGAGTGCAAAGTAGTCACCAGACGGATGCTCTGTCCTGACAATACAGCCTGACCGAATTTCATTTTGTCCATACCGTAGTTAATCATCATTTTCAGGTTATTCACCTGGATAATCTGATTCCACAAATAAGGAAGCATAGACAATGTCAGGTAGCCATGAGCAATCGTGCTATGATAAGGGCTATCTACTTTCGCACGTTCCGTATCTACATGAATCCATTGATGATCCAGCGTTGCATCAGCAAAAAGATTGATACGTTCCTGCGAGAGTTCCACATAATCGGAAACACCTATCTGTTGGCCTACTAGTTTTTCGAATTCTTCGTACGAATTGATAATTACTTTTTCCATAAGTCTTATCGTTTTTATGGGGGTTATTTACTATTAAATTGGGGACAAAAATAGGAAAAATAAACTGATATGCCACCAAATTTATAAATAAAAGCAAGGAATGAAGTATTTAGGTATGTTTTACAAACTGGAAGCCTGTTTCAGTGCTTCTGTCAGAATACTGTACCCCTTACCATTCAAATGTAAATCGTCGAGAGTCAACTCCGGATTCAGCCTGCCATCCTGCAATAAACGATTGAATACGTCCAGATAGACAATATCTGTTCCCTGCAATTTTTCGTGTATCTTCCGGTTAAGGATCTGGATAAATTTATTCACAGCCGTACTGTAATCATCATAATCATTACGCGGAAAAATACAGAAAAGATATGTTTTCAGTGAAGGGACGGCAAGAACCGCTTTTACATAACGCTCTACATATTCATCTATATTTTCATCGTTCAACTGATAAATATCATTGGTTCCGAATTGAACAACGACCTGGCAATCGGAAGTGTCTACCGCAAAAGACTCCACATAGGCCAGCCCTTCACCGGGAGCACCATAGTTCAGACATTCCCATTGTGGGAAATAGATATCCAGTGCCCAAAAAGCCATGTGACTGTTGCCAAGAAAGGCAAATTTTGGTTTTTCTTCTATCCTATCCATACAATTTCATTCAAACGTCCACGTTATCTCACTCAAACTCTCAAACAAATATAGAATAAAATTCGCGGATTTACGTTACTTTTGCAAAGGTAATCACATTCATTCATATATATAAACCGATGATACATTTTTTCAAGAAACCCGTTTCTTACCTTGCGTTGCCGGAAAAATTCACTTATCCTTTCCATTATACACCTCATCCATTGTGTGTGTTGGCTGCAGAAGAAGTGAAAGAATATATTGCAAGCCGGAAAGAATGGCAAGAGGAATTGGCTTCCGGAAAGATGTTTGGAGTGTTGATTGTGCAAACGGACAACGGAATAACAAACAACGAAGAAAATCAGATTGGTTATCTTGCAGCTTTCTCCGGCAATCTGGCCGGAAAGAATCTGCATCCTTATTTCGTTCCTCCTGTTTATGACCTATTACAACCGGAGGGATTCTTCAAAATCGAAGAAGAACAGATTTCTGCCATTAATATCCGTATTCGTGAATTGGAAAACAGTAGTTCTTATCTCGGTTCAAAAGAGAAATGGAAGATAGAAACGGAACAGGCTAAAGCTGTTTTGAATCAAGCAAAAGCGGAGCTTAAAATGGCAAAGGAGGCGAGAGAGATTCGCCGCCAGTCATCTCCGGAGCTTTCCGAAGAAGAACAAGCCTCCCTGATTCGGGAAAGCCAATACCAAAAGGCGGAATACAAACGACTGGAAAAGGAATGGAAGAAACGATTGGAAGAGCTCGAAACGGAAGTCAGGCACTTCGATATTGAAATAGAACGACTGAAAACCGAACGAAAAGAACGTTCGGCAGCTTTACAAAGAAAATTATTCGAGCAGTTCCGGATGCTAAACGCCCAAGGAGAGGTGAAAGACTTATATACTATTTTTGAGCAAACGGTTCAGAAAGTTCCTCCTGCCGGTGCGGGTGAATGTGCTTTGCCTAAGTTATTGCAATATGCGTATCTTCATCAATTAAAGCCATTGGCTATGGCTGAATTCTGGTGGGGCGACTCTCCTAAAAACGAAATCCGGCATCACGGATATTATTATCCTTCCTGCAAAGGGAAATGCGAACCGATTCTGCAACACATGCTGCAAGGATTGGAGATAGACGAAAATCCACTGCTGAATCCTGTTCATGAAGAGGAAGAACTAGAAATCGTGTTTGAGGATGAATGGTTACTGGTAGTCAATAAACCGGCAGGGATGTTGTCCGTTCCGGGAAAAGCAGAGGACAGAGATTCAGTCTATCATCGTTTGAAGAAAAAATATCCCGAAGCTACCGGTCCCATGATTGTACATCGGCTCGATATGGCTACTTCAGGATTATTGCTCGTTGCCAAAACAAAAGAGGTACATCAGGATTTACAGGCGCAATTTGCAAACAGAAGTATTAAGAAACGCTATGTGGCTGTGCTGGATGGGGCGATAATAAAAACAGAGAAAGAGACAAAGCCAATAGCAGAGAAAGCTATATTAATAGCAAAGAACACTGTATCAACGAAAAAAACAGCAAAAGCAGAAAGAACAGGAAGTACAGGAAGAATCGAACTCCCTCTTTGTCTGAATCCTCTCGACCGTCCTCGGCAAATGGTCAGTAGCGAACACGGGAAAGAAGCGATTACAGAATATCAGATAATCAGTGAGTCTGAAAGAATTACCAGTGAATCTGAAAACACTTTCAACGAATCAAACAGGATTGATGAATCAGAACGGAGTATCAATGAGTCAAGAAAATACACCCGGATTATCTTCTATCCATTGACCGGACGCACACATCAGTTACGAGTACACGCCGCCCATCCGGAAGGCTTGGGATGCCCCATACTTGGAGACGAACTCTACGGAAAGAAAGCAGACAGACTATACCTCCATGCCGAATATATAGAATTCCGCCATCCCATATACGGAGACATTCTCTGCATACAGAAAGAGGCCGATTTCCATAAAAATATGATTAAGCCATGAACCAAATTCTTTTTGAAATGTATATAGGGGTAATTACTAATTTTCAAAAAGAACCTGACTATGGACATCAAATTCCGCATTACAAAGTATTTAGCCGTATCTGCTTTAGCAATGCTGCTACTGGGAGCCTGCTCCAAAAACAATATCTACATCAACTATCCTGACGAAGAAAACAACGGAGGTTCATCCGGCTCCGGCAATGATGACAACAACGGCAATCCAGCCAAAGAGAATGCGCTGGTTACTTTCAGTGCTTCCGTAGAGGGACGAAACATCACACGAGCCATGTCTCCTATGGGAAAAGGACTTCAAAGCTGGCTGTGTGCCTATATAGCCAACACATCGAACAATATCACAGGCGCTCCCGTTGCTCAAGGCAACTATGTCACCTCCTCCCCCGGTGTACTGACAGGAAATCTAGGATATAAAATGTATTTGAGCAATGCTATCTATAGCTTTTATGCCGTATCATGCAATTCCACCAGCCCGGCGCCCACTTTCACCAACGGACTATCCGAACCTTTATCCAACGGAGTAGATTATCTTTGGTGGCACGCGGTTCATCAAGACATCGCCAGTTCACAGGTAAATATCCCCATAACCTACCAACACGCAGCCACGCAAGTAGTTGTAGCGATCGCTGGAGGAGAAAATATCACTTTAAACAAGATACTTTCCGCTACCATCACTCCGCCGAAACCGGGCGCAATCATGGACTTGTCAACAGGTATCATCACTTCGGAAGTCAGCTATGACAAAGCAGCCGATATGGGAATCAACGACTTCACCGTACAATATATCATGTTACCCGTAAAGAGCTCCTCTCCCATGACCTTGACACTGGAGCTGATGGTAAACGGAGAAAGCTTTTCACGTACCTACACCACTCCGCTCACTCCACCCAACAACCTCCTGTCAGCCGGAAATTCATACCTTTTCCGGGCAGTTATCAATGAAAACTCCATCTCATTCGCCAATGTCAGTGTGAAAGAATGGACAGAGGTAGACGAAAGCGGAAACCCGCTATACCCTGTACAAGATTAAAATATCCGAAATAAAATCAAAGCAAACCAGGTTACGCAAGCCACAAACCGGGTTATGCAAACTGCAAGTCGGGTTACGCAAGCCACCAACCGGCAATCATGCCACCGTTTGCGTAACCTGACTATTCGTAAATACCTGCTTCTTCAACCTGCGATAAACATAGATAAAGGCCGGCACGAGGAATAAGTCTGCCGCTATCCAAGCCATCGGATCACCGTAGCAGACAGCAATAAAACCGAATACCGGTACGGCATAGAGACTGACAAGAATACGAGCAATCATCTCCGCCACTCCGGAGAACATGGCAAGATTGGTAAAGCCTACTCCCTGAATGGTATAACGCAAGATACACAACAAACCAAGCATCGGGAAAAACATACAGGAGATATGCAGGAATAACTCGGTATCCAACAGAATTTCCGTTTCCGACGGATCTACAAAGATCAATGCAAAATATTTAGCTCCCACCATCAGAAGAACGAATGTAAATGCCGCATAAACGATCATCATCAAAGCACTCGCCTTAATTCCCAACCAGACACGCTCCGGTTTTCCTGCCCCATAATTCTGTCCGCTATACGTAGCCATCGCAATTCCCAGACTCTCGAACGTGCAGATAAAGAACATCTTGATGCGCATAGCAGACGTAAAAGCTGCCACACACGCTGTTCCCAATGCATTATTCGCACTCTGAAGCATGATGCTGCCGATAGCCGTGATAGAAAACTGCAATCCCATAGGCACACCAATGTAAAGCAGTGTCTTAGCCAGTTTCGACTGGAACCGGCGTTCTTTCGGAGTACCTTGCAATATTTCAAACTTCCGGTACATATAAATGTAGCAAAGAACAGCCGACAATCCTTGCGAAAAGACAGTAGCAATAGCAGCTCCCGCCACTCCCCAGCCAAGTACCAAAATACAGAACAAATCAAGAATGATATTCAGAACAGCAGCAAACAGCAGAAACCAGAAAGGCGTCTTACTGTCTCCCAACGCACGGATAATGCTCGAAAGAAGATTGTAGAAAAACGTACACGGCACACCGATGAAAGTGACAAGCAAGTAAGCATAAGCTCCTTCAAAAATATTCTCCGGTGTACGCATGATCCGAAGAATATCCTCACATAAAATACTGGTGAGAAGTGCAATTACCACCGACATTCCCGCAGCCAGTTTCAGACTGACAGCCACATAACTGCGCATCGTACTGTAATCCCGCGCCCCAAACTTCTGCGCAACGGGTATTCCGAACCCTCCGCAACATCCATTGCAGAACCCGAGAATGAGAAATACCACTGACGTGCTGGCTCCAACAGAAGCTAACGCGTTTATTCCCAAGAACTTTCCTACAATTGCAGCATCAACAAGCGAATACGTTTGTTGCAACAGATTGCCGAGTAAAAGCGGCAGTGTAAACTTTAAAATGAGAGGTAATGCCGGCCCTGCCGTCATTTCTTTAGAAGTTGCCATACGTCTATGTTCTAAAATTGGGCGCAAAGATACGGAATATTCAACGAATTAATCCTTGTTTCCCGTCCCTCTTTTAGTTGACATAAATCAAAAAATTGTGATTAAACACTAAACAGTTAATCACTTAACAAGTCGTTTAGGCGAACCATGCCACGAACAACCCAGGCAGAAAACCTCTGTCAAGTCGAACCCTTCCATCGAATCTTCCGGATATTTGGGAACGACTTCACCATTTTCGAGCACATAAACCAGTAGCCTTTCACCCTGCTCGTTCTTCACATACATGGCTGCAATCTTGCATTGCGGACATAATAACTTTTTCATGCCGCAAAGATACAGATTGTTTCCGTCATCCACAAGCTCTTCAGAAGATGTTTCAAAAAGCCTGTTCATGATTTACCATCAGAAAAGAAAATCCCCACCAGAAAGATGCATTTTAACAAAATACGCCTGTGATTCTGCATAATCTTCGCTATCTTTGTCAATCCAAAGTGTAAAGAAGAAAGAGATGAAGGTATCACGCATCGCACACGAAAAGAAAACAGTAGAGTTAATGATCCGCCTCTATTGTCGGAAAAAAGAAAAAAACAAGATTCTTTGTACCGACTGTGAAGAGCTGCTTCGCTATGCGCATGCCCGTCTCGACCGTTGTCCGTTTGGAGAGAAAAAGGGTGCATGCAAAGAATGCACGGTACATTGTTACAAGCCTGTCCTGCGCGAACGAATGCGACAGGTAATGCGTTTTTCCGGACCGAGAATGTTGTTCTATGCACCCTGGCAAACCATACGACATTTATTGAACCTATAACTTACTAAAAAAAATCAGTAATGAAAAAAGCCATTATCATAGGGGCCACCTCCGGTATCGGACAAGAAGTTGCAAAATGCCTGTTACTGGAAGGCTGGAAAATAGGAGTAGCCGGCAGACGGCAATCTTCTCTCGAAAACCTGCAACGGGCAGCACCGGATCAAATTCAAATCCAAGCATTAGACGTAACCCAAGAGGATGCAAGCGAAAAGCTGAATCTGCTCATCGACAAACTAGGCGGCATGGATTTGTTTCTTCTTAGTTCCGGCATCGGTTTCCAGAATATGGACCTGAACATGGAAGTAGAATTGAACACAGCACACACCAATGTAGCAGGCTTTATCCGAATGGTAGATACCGCTTTCACGTACTTCAAGAAAAACGGAGGCGGACATCTGGCCGTTATCAGTTCCATTGCCGGAACGAAAGGGCTCGGAGTTGCTCCTGCCTATTCCGCCACCAAACGTTTTCAAAACACTTATATAGATGCGCTTGAACAACTGTCATACCTGCAAAAGCTACATATCCGTTTTACCGATATTCGTCCCGGATTTGTAGCCACCGATTTACTGAATGACGGAAAGCATTATCCACTGCTGATGGATGCCGCCGAAGTGGGCCGTCATATCTCTTGGTCGCTGAAGCGCAAACAACGGGTAGCAGTAATCGACTGGCGTTACCGGATTCTGGTGTTTTTCTGGAAAATGATTCCCCGCTGGATGTGGAAACGTCTGCCGGTGAAAACAAATTAACCCCAAAAGTGAACAAGCCGGGAAATGAACAGGTAATTAGCAAGATCAGATAACTCCTATTCCAATAATTCTACCTATATTTGTCCTGTAACATAAACTTATAATCTAACAAAAAAAGATGGAACAAAAAATTTGTCAGAGTTGCGGTATGCCGATAGACGACTCAACTTTTGGAAAAGAAGCAGACGGTAGCAAGAATCAGGATTATTGCCACTATTGCTATGCGGACGGACATTTCACGAAAGAGTGTACGATGGACGAAATGATCGAACTCAACCTGAATTACCTCGATGAGTTTAATAAAGACTCGGAAGTGAAATACACGGTGGAAGAAGCACGTAAAACGATGAAAGAGTTCTTCCCCCAGTTGAAGAGATGGAAATAAGACGTAATAAATATAAACTTTCAGAGAAAAGCGTATCTCTGAAAGTTTATATAATAAAATGAAGCGTCATGTTCCTTTCCGACTACAAATAAATTCTCCCAAATTCTATATTTCATCTATATACCATCTGTTTTCAAGTCAAAATTCTAAAATTACCCATCACGAGTTCATTATTCATAAAAGACATTCTATTACAGATTTCCTTTCTTTTTCTCACAATTATACGGCAATTCAAGAGATATGATAGTAACCTGGAGATATTTCTATGAATTTGAGAAAAGCATAAAATATCCACAATTTCAGTTTTTTCGTTCATTATTTCCTTTTCTCTATTGTTTTTATTACATTTGTAGGTAAGGAGTATACTACTATGACAAAAAGTAATGTATGTACACTCTATTATTAAATTTTCCATTTAACCATACAGACGAAAATAAACAACAATTAAAATGAATGAAAAGGAGACTCTTTCCTGTGAAAACGGCCAGATAATCTTTGAACAAGGAATAACAGAATTGATACACGAGCAATTTCTGTTTGCAGAAAGTGTATATGCCCGCCTGCCGATAAGCATAGAAATGTATGACACAGACGGTATTTTACGTTTCATCAATGACCATGCATTGAAAATGTACGGAGTTAACGACCGGAGTGCAGTAGTAGGCACAGTCAACCTGTTTTCCAGTCCTTACATGGACGACCAGCTCAAAGCCAGGATACAAAGCGGAGAAGAAAATATAATGCTGGAATTTGAGTATGATTTCAATCGCATTAATGAAGACGAGTACTTTACGACTCATAATAAGAACAGCATGATCTTCGAAGTCCAGGTAATCTCTTTATGGAATAAAGCAGGAAATATCATCGGACACGTACTACTCTCCAACGATAAAACATCGGTAAAAGAGACAGAATTCCGGACTGAAGAAAACAAGAAAAATCTGGAAATGGCAATGGAGGCCGCCAATATGTCTTCCTGGGTATATGATGTCCGCAAAAAAACATTCAGTTCATTACATGGCACGTCCATTGTGAAAGAAAAAATGACACTGGACGATTTTTTGGATATATTGCATCCGCAGGACTGTGAACAGTTGCGCCTTGTATTTTCACAGCTAATAAATAAGGAAATCGAAAACGGACAAATCACGTTACGCTTCTTCGATGAAGCCGAAAAACAATATCGCCACTATGAAAGCAGAATGCGTCTATCGGCCGAGCACATGGGGAAATTATTGATTATCGGAACCCAGCTGGACATTACCGAAAGATTACAAATGGTAAAGAAAACGCAGGAACTGATGACTAAACGCGAACTTGCCATGCAGGTGAGCAATATCATTCACTGGGACTTCGATGTGCGTACCCAGAAATTCGAGTCCTACCACGATCCGATCAATGATTACGCAAACGACAAACTTCTCACCATCGCAGAATATATAGAAGTCATACACCCCGATGACCGTTCTACGGTCTATGACGCCATGCAATCCATGCTTTCGGGAAAAGATGTCACTATCAATTTCACCTGTCGCATACAAACAAAATACGACGATTCATGGCAATACTGCAACATTCTGGGCGTACCTTTTGAGAAGGATGAAGATGGCAACAACATACGCTTCACTGGTTTCCGCCAAAATATATCCAAACTTCACCAACTGGACGAGGAAGTAAAAGAAAGAAACTACAAAATGGAGCTTACTTTCAAGACTGTCGGAATGTCGTACTGGGATTTTGACGTCACGACCAGACAGTTCAAAGCCTTCAACGATCCCGTCAACGACTATCATCCGGAAAGAACCATCACTCCGAACGATTACATGGAAGCTACCCATCCGGAAGATGTGGACTGTGTTTGCAAATATATCGAATATATGATTCAGCGAACGGACAAGGAATTCAGTTTCCAGTACCGTTCCAAAAGTAAATGGGAGAATGAATGGCAAACTCTGATTGTAACGGGAATCCCCGTGGAAAGAGATAAAAAAGGAAACGTCACCCGCTATACCGGTATCAAGTTCAACAATACAAAATGGGAAAAGATGGCGCAGGAACTGAAAGAGCTGAAAGAAAAAGCGGAACTTTCCGACCGGCTCAAATCTGCCTTCCTCGCCAATATGAGCCATGAAATACGTACGCCTCTGAACGCCATTGTAGGCTTCTCCGGTCTGATGGTGCATTGCGATGATCCGGCCGAAAAAGAAGAATACATGAATATCATCGAATCGAACAATGAATTGTTGCTGCGGCTCATTAATGATATTCTCGATCTCTCCAAAATAGAATCGGGAATCCTCGAACGTAAGAGGGAAAAATTCAACCTGTCAAGAGTCTGCAACGAGCTGTATATGATGATTCAACAGAAAATGACTAATCCCGACGTGAAACTCTTTGTTGACAATCCTTGTTCGGATTGCTGGATATTTCTCGACGTCAACCGTCTGAAACAGGTATGGATGAATTTCCTGACCAATGCGGTGAAATGCACCCACGCAGGATTTATCAAAATGGGATATAGTATAGAAAACGAAGGAATACGGTTCTATGTACAGGATTCGGGTGTCGGTATCCCGGTGGAATTGCAGGATAGAGTATTCGGCCGTTTCCAGAAACTCAACGAATTTGCACAAGGCACAGGGCTTGGACTGGCCATTTCCAGAGCAATCATAGAAGGAGCGGGAGGAGAAATAGGCTTTACTTCCAATCCCGGCATCGGTTCCACTTTCTGGGCATGGATTCCCTGCAAAATAGATACGCAGGAGAATGGTGAAATACAAGAAATTGAAAATGCACCTGCAACACCGGTTCCCATCCAGCAAATACCTTCATTGAGCGAGATCAACAAGAAAGATTTCAAAGTACTGATTGCCGAAGATAACGACAGTAACTTTTCTTTAGTGCAGCACATCCTCTTCAAATACAATCTCACACGGGTAAAAAATGGAGTGGAAGCACTTGAGAAGTTACACAATGAGCAGTACGACATCATTCTTATGGATATGAAGATGCCGATTATGGGTGGACTCGAGGCAGTACGAAAAATCAGGGAATTCGATACAAAAGTCCCGATTATCGCCCTGACAGCTTACGCATTCGATTCTGACAGAACGAGTGCCATGGAAGCAGGCTGCAACGCATTCCTCACCAAACCATTAAACAAAAGCCAACTATTAGGACTTTTTTCTACCAAATATCAATAAACACAAACAATTCTGTTGACGCCATCCGGACAATGGTTTAACCTAACTCCGGATGGCGTTCCAGCCATTTCACCGCATAAGAGCAGGTGGCTTTCGGTTTCATTCCGTTGGCTACTGCATAGGCATAAGTAGCTTTTACCAGTGCGGCGGCTATTCCGCGACCTTCTATCGGGCGGGGCACGATGGTGTGAATGATGTCGAGAGAATCACCTAAGAGGCGATATTGTACAAAGGCGGTACGACCGTCTACTTCTGTCTTAAACAAATGCTGTTCGGGCTGATGAATAATTTCGTAATCCATAATCTATGTTGTTTTAAAGTTCATTATTGTTTTAAGTACTCTTGCCTAATAATTATCTATTATCAGGCACGGATTTTACGTTTTTTTTCAAAATGACGCATGGATAAAGCAACAGTGTTCATCAGCGTAATTCGTGCCTAGATTTATTATATAAACTAATTATGAAGCATATTTATAATCAAAATTGTTCTATCCATTGCAACCGGTTGGTATCGTAACCGCGGCGTTCGGCAGCGGTGACGAGTTTCTTTTTGATTTCCTCGGGCAGTTGCGGCGTGCGGCTTAGTATCCAGAGATATTTATCGGTGCTGCTGCCTACAAGGGCATAGTTGTAATTCTCTTCATCCAGCTCCAATATGTAATAATCAGAGTAGAAATTAAGGAAGAAAGAGACTTTCAGTTTACCCGGTTGCGCGGGATCGGGTATCTTGGCGTGTCCGTTGGCAGTCTTGCAGATATCGTAAGGAGAATTGCGCTTGCATCCCCGATTCTCCACACGAATCGTACCGTCGGGACGAAGCGTGTAAGTGGCCGTGACATCTACCAGCCCGTGTTCGAAACGGTTCTCGTAGCGGGCTATTTCGTACCAAAGTCCCATATATCGGTTCAGGTCGAGAGAGGAGACCGTGGTGTGATCCGTACCTTTAAAAAGACATTCGACAGTAGGGATGGAAAAACGGAACCCGGCTTCCGTCAGACGTGTCGGGCGGACTTTCTGACCGGCTGTAAGGAAAGAGGCCGCTTCACCGTAAAATATACGGAAAGCCCGCTGCGGAGCAATAATCGTTGTCCATGCCTGATAAGCTTTTCCCATCTCACGGGTAAAAGAATATTGCGAAATCTGTTGCGGAGCCACCAGATTATACACACCCCGCGTTTCTTCGTGGGCGATCAAAAACTCCATGGCACGGCAAAGGTCGTGCATGGCTATCCACGGGAAAGACTGGGTGCCGGGCCCGATGGCGGTAGCCACCTTCGTGGCTTGCAAAGGACGAAGCATCTGCTGCATCGCTCCCCCATCCGGAGAAAGCACTACGCCAAAGCGTGTAATGACGAGCCGGGTAGGTTGGGGACAGTGTTTGGCTTCTTTCTCCCATGCATAACAGAGATCGGAAAGAAAACCGTCGCCGCGGGTACGGGTATATTCGTCCGCTTCCACTTCCGGAGGATAATAGCCCACGGCGGAAGCTGAAATCATCAGTTTCGGTTTTGTCTTGACGGCATTTAACGCACGGATAATACGGTGCGTCACCACAATGCGGCTGTTGAACAATTCCTGTTTGTACTCCGGTGTCCAACGCTTATTGATGGGTGCGCCAGCCAGGTTGATGATTACGTCGCAATGCGTCAATGTCTGAATCAAATGTCCGGACATACCTTCGCGGAACATCGATCTTCCCAAGGGAATAATCCGGTGTCCGCCCTTTTCTGTGAGATAATTGGAAAGATGTTTACCGATATATCCGGTAGCTCCGGTCATTGCTATATTCATCTTGATTCATTATTTATTTTAACTCTATTAGAAAAACGTATAAAATGCAAGAAAAGTTCTTTGAAAAAAACAAAATGGGGCTATCTTTGCAAGGCAGACTTTAATACTGAAAGAAAAAAATCTCTGAACAGACTGACAAAGAGAGAGAAAATTTGTTCTATCAAATAAAGGAGACGATGAACGGCATCTACAAACAGTGCAGACGGAATACAAAAAGCGATCTGTTTGGAGAGAATGGCAAGTATGTGAACAGTCCGACAAAGTCTGAACAAGAAACTGAATGGTATTAATTGAAATAATGAAATAAATAAATGAAAAGACGAATGAAAATCAACTATATTCTTACACTTATATTAGTATTTTGCATCGGCGCATCCATTCCTGTATTGACAGGCAGCAGCCAGGTGACCGAACAACATTCCGCCAAATCGGAAGTTCCTTATTGCGTCACCTCGCCCACCGTTCCCGCCCAAGTTACTTTTGACGGAGAAACCATTGACCTCCGCCGCTATGACCGCCGCGAACGGATGGATCGTGAGATGATGGCTTTCACCTATATGCATTCCACCACCATGCTACTGATAAAACGTGCCAACCGATACTTCCCCATCATAGAACCGATACTGAAAGCCAACGGCATCCCCGACGACTTCAAATACCTGATGGTAATCGAAAGTAACCTGAACAACATCGCCCGCTCTCCGGCAGGAGCAGCAGGGCTGTGGCAGTTTATGCCCGCCACCGGACGGGAATTCGGACTGGAAGTGAACGACAACGTAGACGAACGCTACCACATTGAAAAAGCAACCGTAGCCGCCTGCAAATATTTCAAACAAGCGTATGCCAAATATGGAGACTGGATGGCTGTCTCCGCCGCCTACAATGCCGGACAGGGACGTATCTCCTCCCAACTCGACAAACAACTGGCAAGTCATGCCATGGACTTATGGCTGGTAGAAGAAACTTCCCGCTATATGTTCCGCATATTGGCAGCCAAAGAGATATTCAACAACCCGCAACGTTACGGGTTTCTGTTGAAGCGGGAACATCTGTATCCGCCCATTCCCTACAAAAAGGTGACCGTCTCCACTAGCATCAATGATTTGAATGATTATGCCAAATCACAAGGTATCACATACGCACAACTCCGTGATGCCAACCCTTGGCTGCGCGACACCTCATTAAGGAACAAGACCGGAAAGACATACACCCTCTATATTCCTACACAAGAAGGTATGTATTACGATCCGAAAAAAACAGAGGCTTATAATAAACAATGGGTGATTGACTGAAAATCCTCCCCCCTAACCTCTTCTCATAGTGGAAAACGGAGTTTGTACTGCCCATCCACAGCCAAACAACCTCTTTCTACAAGAAGATGCCGGAGGAACGTCCAAATAGCATTTAGTATGAACTGTTAGTATGAAACTGAAAGAAAGAATCCATCGTTTTTTACATGACGAAAAACTGAAACGAAAGTTGTACGTCATCATCTTCGAATCGGACACTCCCGCCGGGAAACTGTTTGACGTGATTCTGATCGGCTGTATTCTAGTCAGCGTACTGCTTGTCATCATCGAAAGCCTGAAAGGACTTCCCAGCTTTCTGACGACTCCGTTCGTCATTATGGAGTACCTTTTCACCGCTTTCTTCACTTTCGAGTACCTGACGAGAATCTACTGCTCGCCCCGTCCCCGGAAATACATATTTAGCTTCTTCGGAATCGTAGACTTGCTAGCCACCCTTCCGCTCTACATCGGCCTGCTCTTCCCCGGTGCACGCTATCTGCTCATCATCCGTGCTTTCCGCCTGATACGGGTATTCCGTGTCTTCAAGCTCTTCAACTTTCTGAATGAGGGCGAACGACTGCTCACCGCCTTACGCGAAAGCAGCAAGAAGATTGCGGTATTCTTCTTATTTGTCGTCATCCTGGTGACTTCCATCGGCACGCTGATGTATATGATTGAAGGAACACAACCCAACTCACAGTTCAACAACATCCCGAACAGCATTTACTGGGCTATCGTCACCATGACTACCGTAGGCTATGGAGACATCACCCCCGTCACCGGTCTTGGGAAGTTCCTTTCCGCCTGTGTCATGCTAATCGGTTACACAATTATTGCCGTACCGACAGGGATCGTATCCGCCTCCATGATGAAAGACTACAAACGCAGAAGAGACAAAGAATGTCCCAACTGCCATCGCTCCGGACACGAAGACAATGCCGAGTTTTGCAAATATTGCGGACATCATCTGAATCCGTCCGAAACAGACGTGGAAAAGAAATAAATTTTACGACTTATGCTGAAAGAAACGCTCGAATAAAACAATAAACACACATCCTACCGCATAACAAGCTATGTCCGCCCAATCGAACGTAGAGCCCAGAATGATTCTGGCTGCACGGTTCGTGATCCCCAATGTTTCCACCAACTGGAAGTATTGCAGCACTTCCACAAAACAGGCAAAAAGAAATACATAAAACGGCATCCGCGGAATTCCTGTCGGGAGAAATATCCTCACAAAACTATACACCAGCACTACCACCAGCATATCTCCGACATAAGGACGTATGAAATTGTCACGCACATATAAAGCTATCAATACCTCGATGCAAAAGATCAGCAGAAAGCTGATTATATAAAAAAATCTTTTCTTCATTATTCACTCAATCACAGGGTTAAACATTCATTTGAGTCTGCGAATATACGATAAAATAGATCGAATACGTTCAAATATTACTAAATGATTGATCCATAAAAGAGAAATAATTGTATATTTATAGTTCCAAGTATTTTTCCACAAACAATAAAAAAACAGAAAGGAGATTGAACACATGATGTTGAACATAGATTTCGTCATTCGTTTATTGGTCGCCGGCATACTGGGGGCGATCATCGGACTGGATCGTGAATACCGTGCCAAAGAAGCCGGATACCGTACTCATTTCCTCGTATCGCTAGGCAGTGCCCTGATTATGATTGTTTCCCAATACGGATTTCAGGAGATTATAAAAGAAAGCAGTGTCACGCTCGACCCCAGTCGTGTGGCGGCTCAAGTTGTCAGTGGCATCGGATTTATCGGTGCGGGAACCATCATCTTCCAAAAGCAGATTGTACGCGGACTGACTACCGCCGCAGGAATCTGGGCAACTGCCGGTATCGGACTGGCAGTAGGCGCAGGAATGTACACCATCGGCATCGCTGCCATGGTATTGACCCTCATCGGACTGGAATTACTTAGTTACCTATTTAAAAGCATCGGAATGAAAAGCTCGATGGTTTCTTTCTCTACTCCCAACAAAGACACTCTGAAACAGATAGCGGACAGATTCAACTCTAAAGACTACCTGATAGTCTCTTACGAGATGGAAACGTTGCATAAGGGCGAAGCAGAGTTTTATCAAGTGAGCATGGTCATCAAGTCGAAACGAAATAACGATGAAGGCCATTTGCTTTCATTGATACAGGAGTTTCCGGAGGTAACAGTGCAGCGAATTGAATAAGTCCCTTTACAAAAAGACAATAGAGAAAAGAAAAGCAGAAGAGACAAGGAGGAGTATTTTAATTCTAAAATATAAAGAGCTGGAACTCTATTTCTGCTTTTCCGTCAGATACTTCCAATAACGTACAGGCATATCCTGCCTGTGCTTTCTCGGATTCGTACGTTCTTTGATACAAATGGCCTTGAAATAAGTTTTCCAGAGTTGTTGGAAAAGTTTCTCATCCTTGTCCATCAGACTTTCATCCAGCATCCCCGTAATCAGATGGGATTCACGGCTGTCATCATCAAACGAGATGGTTGTCACCTCCTGCAAGTCATAATAAAAACCATAACGGCGTTTCATGTCGTAGATAATCCACTTCTGATCGGCAAAACGGTCTTTGAAATGGTGGACGGTAAGAGGAAGCGCATTATACTGCGGTTCGAAAGCCGCAAAGAATGTACCATCCGCAGCTTTCTGAAAACGGACAAACTGCATCAGGTGCACACGTTCGCCATCCACTTTCTTCCATATTTGCGCCAATCGCAAAACGTCCGGATCGCCAAAATTGGTTTCGATGGAACGGGGTGAGTCGATCGCTTTACGGATATAACGAAAAATGAGCATCCCTACCTCCGGAAGCTCCGACAGCCAACTTTGTGTGAGGCAGCCCAAAGCAGATACAGAGACTTTCTTCTGCAATCCCCGCCACACACGCCCTGCCTTTTCTTCATCGGTGACTACAGTATGCAACTCATCATAAAATAAGGGCAAAGCATCTCCTTCCGACAACAAATCATCGGGAAAGGTCTTGCGAAAATAAGCGTCGAACACGGCAGTCAGCAGACCATCAAAGCTTTTATCGTAAACGAAAATTTTCAAGATTTATGATTTATGATTTATGGGTTATGAATTATGATTTATGATTTATGGGTTATGAATTATGATTTATGATTTATGGGTTATGAATTATGATTTATGATTTCCGGGTTATGATTTATTTTAGGCACGGATTACAGGGATTAATGCGGATTCTTTGCAGCAATGACAACACTAAAAACCGTGTAATCCGTGTAATCTGTACCTAATTTTTTATATAAGCTAATCAACATACTTAGTAATTCGTTTAATCAGAATTCATAAATCAGAAATCAGAAATCAAATCGTAATTGGCGTTCATCCACTTTCTTTTTTGGTTTCGGGAGCAATAAGCTACGTACCCGTTGCGGCGAAAGTTCATTCACAGTCAGCATTTGGAGAGGCAGCTCTTTGCAGGTGATGAAATATTGCGCCTTCTTCATCACCACTCCTATCTTCTTCAGTTCATAAAAACCCAGTCGCGAAAAACGGCGGGAGGCGACAATCAGCTTCGCCGACTTCACTCCCACTCCCGGCACACGGAGCAACATTTCGTAGTCCGCTTTGTTGATGTCGACAGGAAACTGCTCGGGATGGCGCAAAGCCCACGAGAGTTTCGGGTCTATCTCGAGGTCGAGATCCGGATAGGCATCATCCACAATTTCGTCCACCTTGAATTGGTAAAAACGCAATAACCAGTCAGCTTGATAGAGCCGGTTTTCACGTACCAAAGGCGGTTGCTTCAATGCCGGAAGACGTTTATCGTATGTATTCACAGAAACGTAGCCCGAATAGTAGACACGCTTCATGGTCGGCCGGCCGTAAAGAGCCGACGAAAGGAAAAGAATATCTTTATCCGACTCGGAGGTAGCACCCACAATCACCTGGGTACTTTGTCCCGCAGGCGCGAAACGGGGTGCATGGCGAAACTTCTGCCGCTCTTCCTTACTCTCCAACACACCTTGCTGAATGTATTTCATCGGAGCAAATACACTTTTATGATCTTTCTCCGGTGCAAGGAGTTTCAGGTTTTCTTCTTTGGGAATTTCGACGTTGACACTCAAACGGTCGGCATACAGCCCGGCCTCATTCACCAATTCACGACTGGCACCGGGAATACTCTTGAGATGAATATAACCGTTAAACCGGTACACTTGCCGCAAATCTTTGGCTACACGCACCAGTCTCTCCATCGTATAGTCCGGATTGCGGACCACTCCGGAACTAAGAAACAACCCTTCAATGTAGTTACGACGATAGAATTCCATCGTCAGTTCCACCAATTCCGAAACGGAAAATGTGGCGCGGGGAAGATCGTTGCTACGCCGGTTGATACAGTAGGCACAGTCGTAAATACAATAATTGGTAAGCATGATTTTCAATAGCGAGATACACCGCCCGTCCTCGGCAAAGCTGTGGCAGATCCCCCATCCTCCGACAGTGTTTCCCAGCGTGCCCGGCTTATTGGAGCGCACCGTACCACTGGAAGAACAAGAAACATCGTACTTGGCAGATTCCGCAAGTATCTTCAGTTTAGCTAAGACGTTTTCGTTCATAATTCCCAATCTTGATTCTTTTCGCAAATATACGATTTAATTTGAGACGCGTATAGAAGAAAAAAAGTTTAGCAAATATATCAATACAAAACAAGTCAAATTTTATGATACAAAAAGCTACGCTTAAAAAAGGAGTTTAATAGATATAATATTTTATTACATAGATCAAATAAGATAATAAAATAAATCGATTATTTTATCACAACAAATATATTTTCATTAACTTTGCAAAGTCAACACAAGAAGTGTTGCATTAATAAACAATTTAATTTTACACAAATGAAGACTTCAAACGAAAACGAAGAAGAAATGGAAGAACGAGAATGGGTTATCAATGGTTTTAAAACCTTCTCTGCCGTAGCGCAGGAGTATTTTCCCGAATATTCTAACGCTGACACAGCCAGCAAAAGAATGAGAAACGAAATAGAACTCGACAAACTGCTCTTCGACGAATTAAAAGCCGCACACTACGTACACGAAACAACACGTCTAAGTCCGAAGCAACAGCAGATCCTTTTCATGACCTGGGGACCGGAAAAAATAATCCTACGTTAGCGCATCACCCATAAGTAAAGATTTATTGCATCCTGACACCTCCGAAAACACAGAAAAAACGTGTTGAACGAACTATATTATATAGATTATTATATTTTAGTATTTATATATGTTCGGTTGGTGGTTCGCCTACTTTTTTTCGAGCGTTGCAAACGCATGACAGACAAGCAGTTGAGCCACCTTCAGGGGGTGTTCGTTTGGCTGTTCGATTTTTTGTCAAAAAAAATACTAAAAAGAAAGCCGCATGTCCCCGAATAGAGCCTCTATTTACGGCAAACAGAGGTTCTATTTCTAATAAACAGAGGCTCTGTTTCATCCCAACAGAACCTCTGTTTTTCTATTCATTCCCCCAATCTCATCTTTTACACCCGCGCGGTGTCACACAGAACAACATTATTTCCGTCCTACAGCCCCCAATACAGCCCAAATACCACCATACCGTTCAAAACACCCCCATTCCAGCCAAAAAAGATTTGCACGAACAGCCATTCATACACTACCTTCGCAGCCGCATCCGACAATGTATGCACAATGGGGATAACCCGCAATCAACAACAAGTAAATAAAAATACGCCTCAATGAAACAACTTCCAAACAACCTCCTGCACGAAGGCTACATCCTGATTCCCAAAGCACTGTTAAAACGTCAGATAAACGACAAAGCGCCGGGAGAACTGGAAGCGCTCCTCCAAGTCCTGATACACGCCAACTACTCGGAAACCACGTACAAGATTCAGCAGATCGACATCGTATGCCAACGCGGAGAATCCGTCATCAGCCAGCAACGCTGGAGCCAACTCTTCCAATGGAGCCGATCCAAAACCCTCCGCTTCTTTCAAAAAATCCAGGAAGAGGGCATTATCAAGATCATCCCGCACCAGAAAGGAATCTTCCACATTCATATCAACAACTATGATTTCTGGACCGGCTGCATCTCTCCGGAAGCCCGCGAAGAAAAAAAGAAAGAAAAATCCGAAGTGTTCGACGTTTTCTGGGATAAATATCATGAAACGATGCAAAAACCCAAACAGTACGTCGCCCGTGCCCGCCGCGAATGGGACAAGCTCACCAAAGAGGAACAACAGACAGCCATCGACCACATCGAGGAAGTCTACTACCACACCAACGACACACGTTTCATCCCCCTTGCCGCCACCTACCTGAAAGACAAGGCTTTCTTAAACGAATATATAGACTAAAAAACATCGAAAAGAAATGCAACCACACGCCAGCGAACTCGAAGAAGCCATCATTGGAGCCTGCCTGATAGAACAGGAGGCCCTGCCACTCGTAGCCGACAAGCTACGCCCCGAAATGTTCTACGACGATCATCATCAGCTGATCTTCGCCGCCTTGATAGCTATGTATCAGGCAAACAAAAAGATAGATATTCTCACCGTCAAAGAAGAGCTCACCCGTCGCGGAGTGCTCGAAAAGATAGGCGGGCCGTATACCATCGTACAACTAAGCAGCCGGGTAGCCTCCTCCGCCCACATCGAGTATCACGCGCAAATCGTCCACCAGAAATATCTGGCACGCGAAGCCGTAGTCGGCTTCAACAAACTCCTCACCTGCGCCATGGATGAGACAATCGACATCGACGACACCCTCATCGACGCGCACAACCTGCTCGACCGTCTCGAAGGCGAATCCGGACACCACGACCATATACGCTGCATGGACACCCTAATGACCGACACGCTGAAAGAAGCTGAATTGCGTATTGCCAAAAGCGTGAACGGCGTCACCGGCATCCCCACCGGTCTGACCGAACTCGACCAGAAAACGGGCGGTTTGCAGGATAGTGATCTGATAGTGATTGCCGCCCGGCCTTCTGTAGGTAAAACGGCTTTTGCCCTGCACCTGGCACGCAGCGCGGCAATGGCGGGCAATGCGGTGGCCGTCTACAGCCTTGAGATGCAAGGGGAACGCCTTGCCGACCGATGGCTGGCAGCAGCAAGCAACATTAATCCTTACCGGTGGAGGAACGGAATACCTACCCTGCAAGAGATGGAAAATGCCCACACCGCAGCTTCAGAACTATCGGGACTCCCCATCTACGTGGACGACAGCACTTCTGTCAGCATGGATCACATTCGCTCAAGTGCCCGGCTACTGAAGAGCCGCAATCAGTGTGACGCAATTATTATCGACTACCTGCAACTCTGCGACATGGCTACCAAGCAGGCCAACCGCAACCGCGAACAGGAAGTGGCACAAGCCACCCGGAAAGCCAAGTTGCTGGCCAAGGAGCTGCATATTCCCGTCGTACTGCTTAGTCAGCTGAACCGCGAGTCGGAGAATCGCCCCGGAGGACGTCCGGAACTGGCACACCTGCGCGAGAGCGGAGCTATCGAACAGGATGCGGACGTCGTGATGTTGCTTTACCGACCGGCGATGCAACGCGTCGTCACCGACCGGGAAAGCGGTTACCCGACAGAAGGACTGGGGGTGGTTATCGTTGCCAAGCAGCGTAATGGAGAGACTGGGAATGTATATTTCGGACATAATCCGTCGATGACAAAAATATATGACTATGTTCCGCCATTGGAATATTTGGAAAAACATGCTAAATAAAACAATCTATTGTACAAATAATCAAGACAATTTATCAAAATAGTATTAATACATATCCGGTGCAAAACTTTTTATATTATCAGAGAAAATAAAACCATATTTACTTGACTTCTCCTCTCTGATTTTGTATATTTGTAGTATCAAAAAGAAAACATATAATTATTCACTTAAACCTTAACTTTTCAAATTTATGGATGTATTAGTAGAACGCTATCAGCGCAGAAAGTATGTAAATCAGGAGGATGCTCCGTTACTGTATTACATACGTCAGAAATCGGGCAATGTAAGAGTGATGGACGTTGATACGATGGCTACCGCCATCGAAAGTAAATCGTCACTGACTGCCGGAGATGTGAAACACACCATTGAGGCATTTGTAGAACAGTTGCGTCTGTCGCTCACCCAAGGCGATAAGGTGAAGATTGACGGATTGGGTACGTTCCACATCACGCTGACTAGTGACGGTACGGAGACTATGAAAGATTGTACGGTGCGCAGCATCCGCCGTGTCAATGTCCGCTTCGTTGCCGACAAAGCGTTGAAGCTGATGAATTCGAGCCATACGAGTACACGAAGCGAAAACAACGTGGACTTCGTTCTGGGCGGAAAGGGCGATGGAAGCGATTCCGGAAACGGTGGTTCGGACGATGATTCCGGCAGCGGTTCGGGGGGCAATAAACCGGGCGGTGGAGAAGCACCGGATCCAGCAGCGTAAATAGGCTGCCCGCTCTATCTTCTTTGACAGAATGAAACTTCATCCTTAGAAAAAACAGTATCACATGGTTTCAGGAACTGATCCATGTATGGTTCCTTGCCATGTGGTTGCTGCTTTTCTGTTTTTCTTTTTCCCGCATTTTCTCATTTTCTTTATTTCTCCATTTTTTTCATTCTCGTGTTTTTTTAGTTTTCCTATTTTTAGTTTCTCTTATTTTTTAATTCTCAATTCTCAATCTTTAATTTTTAATCTTTAATTCAAGAAAGATGTTAGACAAAATCATTGATATCATTACAGCCATCCTCCCTTTTTTCGGAGGTCGCAAAAAACGTCAGCAAATGATGCAGGACGTCAAAGAGTTCAGCGAACTAGTGAAAGAGCAGTATGGCTTCCTTATGAAACAGCTCGAAAAGGTGCTCAAGGATTATTTCGATTTGAGCGACCGTGTGAAGGAAATGCACTCGGAGATTTTTTCATTAAAAGGCAAACTTTCGGAAGCTGTCACTTTACAGTGTGTCAATAAAGAGTGTATTCAGCGCAACAATGGTTCCGAATCCACATCATCATCCACTTCTTTAATACCTGCCTAACGCATGAGAACTATTAATCTGATTGTCGTGCATTGCTCCGCTACCCGCGAGGATAAATCTTTCACCGAACATGATTTGGACGTTTGCCATCGTCGCCGCGGCTTCAATGGTGTGGGTTATCATTTTTATATTCGTAAGAACGGGGATATTAAGTCTACCCGTCCGTTAGAACGGATCGGTGCGCATAGCCGTGGTTTCAACCGGGAAAGTATCGGTATCTGCTATGAAGGCGGACTGGACTGCATGGGACAGCCGAAAGACACGCGAACTTGTTGGCAGAAACACTCGCTACGGGTTCTTATCCTGACTTTATTAAAGGATTTTCCGGGATGCCGTGTCTGCGGGCATCGTGATCTTAGTCCTGATCTTGACGGAGACGGTGAGATTGAGCCGGAAGAGTGGATTAAGGCTTGTCCTTGTTTCGAAGCGAGCAAGGAGTGGGATAAAGAATAGGTTTCTTTTTTCATTTACATATTCTATTGTTAGTTGTTATTGGTTAATTGTTATTGGTTATTAATCAAGAAAACCCGGACTTTCGCAAGCCCGGGTTTTCTGCATCTTGGGAACGCCTCCTTTACCTATAGGGAAATGGGGGACTAGCAATTTGATTCTAGTACAACAAAAAGACGCTCCGAGAGTAAAAAATAAAAAGGGATACCTGTGGGAAATGTGGGAGGCATCCCTTTTTTTTTAAATAAGAACAAAGATGGAAGGATGGACTTTCACAAGCTGTGTCCTTCGCTTTGTTCTGGGGTAAAAATATCTTCACACACAAGTGAAGAATGGGTTTATTTGTTTTTTCTCAATATATAATATATTATGAGATTCTCTATCCTATTAGTCTACCCATTCGGCAACTGTAACAGTCACTACTTTAGCCTCTACCGTTCCCCATGGAGAAGTAGGAATAGCCTTTACTTTGACTGTCATAGCCTTATGATTCTGGGTAGCATTCGGGTTCTTCAATGTAAGCTTGCCGGTTGTGCCGTCCAGAGTAAAGTTATCATTATCTTCACCAGCTACCAATTCAAATGCTACAGTGAAACCAAATATAGTTGCACCGTCAGAGCTGTCATAGGCATCGGAAGCACCAGTAGAAGGCCAAAGCTGACGATCTGAAGCATCTTTCCATACTAATGCGCTTGAGACATCAACACCATTTCCTCTTTCTGTAGCAGAAGATACATCAAATGCCAGCTTGTCTTTATCTTCTGTATCAACCTTGTAATCAAATGTACCGTTCATTTTAGCAGTATTGAATACAACAGGAATTGTTTTGGTAGAAATAACTTTCTCTCCACATTTTGCTTCTACTTTTACGCTAAAGCCAGCAGCATCACCGTTATAAGTTTTCTCTACTGAAAGCGTACCAGAAGTTGCACCAAGAGTTACACCACTAGGAGTGTCACCTACAACAGAGAATTCAAATTTTCCACCAAGAGAAGTGAATGTACCATTACTTCCATTACCAACAAAATCCGTATAGTTAGTGAAGAGTTCTGTCAGATCTCTTTCGGCAGTCACTGCAGTTACTGGACTACTACCTGTTTCCACCAGATTCAATACAGCCTTGGTTCCATCCCAAGCATTTGAGTTAGCCAATGTAAGATCAGCTTCTGCAGGATACTTAATATCTACATCTGTTGATAATACAATACTAATATGACCAGCAGTATTTGTAATCTTGGTAGTCACCTTACCTGTATAAGTGGCACCTGCAGGAACCTCCAATACAAGATTATTACCAGCATTTTTATTAAATTTAATATCCGGAGTTGCCACAACAGGAACGGCAGATGCTGCTACTGCATCAGCTGGAGCAATACGTTCAAATGTACATCCACTGAAATCACTAATACCACCCAAAGCTGTCTTAATCGCATTAATCTTCTCGCCATCCAATGCAAGTTCTTGTTTAGTGCTATGCCAAACAAGTGGAGCATCCGGATCAGCAAGTTCAATAGTTGTTGGAGCTTGTATATCGATCAATGTAACTGTTCCGCTGTAAGTCTTCTGTGTGAATGATTTATCACCTGTTACACCCGCAGGCGCTTTCGCTTTTACAGTAGACGTTGCCTGACATTGATTGCCTAGTGTTCCATCGGCATTGCCTTTTAATACACCAGTCTCGCCATTCATTGTAAAGCTACTTGTACCAGCACCAGTTACATTGAAAGTCACACTGAACAGATTATCTACAGAGATACCGAATTCTTCGGGCTTAGTCTTAGTCAAAGCTTGTCCTTCAGTAGCTCCAGTACCAGCATTGATTGATGATTTCACTGTCATCTTATAATAAGAACCTGTTGCCTTATAATCAATACTTGCATTTTTAGCCACTTCACTTGCAGCTGCATTTACTGATTCCCATTCAACCTCTTCAATATACATATTCTCCTTCACAGCAGCAAAGTAGTCTGAAGTAATATCATTCAAGGTTGTTTCACCTTTATCCTTTACTGTAAGTGCTACCGCATAGCTTTTATCAGCAGTACTGGCATCCAAAGTAACTGCGATTACATTAGGTTCGCCCGTTACAGCTTCTATCTTTTTAATCGCAAAGTGCGTACCAGTTGCACGAGTCAATTGGTGATAGTCGGCAGCAATCAAGTATTTTCCTTCCTCGCCTTTAATCAATTCAGCAACGGCAGATTGCGGTGATACACGGAAATTCACTTTCACTTCGTTAGCATTGAGTACAGGACTCCAATCGTCTGCATTACCTGCATTACCATACTTCACATAGAAAGTATTGAAGTTAACAGTTCTGTCAGCAGACTCCGGAATGTAAACGATGCTTTGAATCATACCTTTGATAGCTTTGATTTCAGCATCAAGTCTGGATTCAAGGCCTTTTATAACACCGCCAACTTGTTCGGATTCGCTCCTTATAATATCTTTAACCGCCTGGCTAAATGTACCTGTTGCAGGTAATTCGAGTGCTGCCAATTGTTTTTTCGTATCATCAATTTGCTTGATAATATCCGCATAACTCTTATAATCGGCACCCTCTTCAGTACTTACATAAGCATTGATAGCATCTAAAAGATTATCCAGTTGAGTTTGTTTCCCGATGGCTTCTTCACTAAAGAGCTTCTCATAAACATCTTTCACGAATGTTTCCAAAGTCGTTTTCACTCCGTACTGGGCAGTCAGGTAATTGTTAATACCACTCAACTCTGTAGAAATACCTTTCTGAACAGCTTCTGTTACGTATTGAGCTATTTCCCCCCATTTAGAAGTGTCGTCTCCCTCGTGTTGAAGGGCATTTATGATAGCTTGGTTTACATAAGCCCCAAAACTGGTACTTTCGTAAGCACTTGCATCCTTTTTACCAGATGTAATGTATGCCTGTTCTGCTGCAATCAGTTCAGATAATACGGTTTTAACATTCTCTAGTTCTTCAATCTTCTTTTCCAAACCACTGACACCATCCTCACCTTTGAGAATCTTTTGCAGAGTGGTCAGTTGATTTTGAAGATCTGCCAATCTTGTTGCCAAATCTTTAGCTTTATCGCCTGTGGCATCTGCCAAAGCTTGTTCCAGTGCAGCGATTTTTTCTTTCAAAGTTTTTTCACCATCCGGATTTTCCACAAGTGCGCTCAAGTCATTCAGTTGTGTCTGCAAATCCTGTTTTGCCTTTTCAACTGCGTTCTTCATGTCTTCTGTACTTACCGGACTGGTTGATGTGATTTTATCGACCTGCTCCTGCAAGCCTTTAATATCATCATCGTAGTCCTTACAGCTTGTCACCACTGTACTGACTGTAAGCGTCAATGCCCCGAAAAGCATTACCCTAACAAAATTTTTCTTCATAACTACTTAAAAATTACATTAATAATATATTATTAAACACTAAGTTTCAATAATAGCCACCCGTTACTTTGTAGGTAACGGAGAAACCTTTGTGCCTGCTCTTCGGGAGTAGTCAATACTGAAAAATGATACGATAAGCAATGAAACTTTTTTACCCCTGCTTCTGAAAGGCAGTAGAGGGAAGGAGATCTTTTGCAAAAATTTAGAAGTTAACAAAGCCCTAATACAAAGAATCCGCGTGTTTTATTTGGTTAATTCCTATTTTGAGTAGTTTATTAGAAAAAATGTATGATTTCGTTTGGTTGTTTTAAGAAATATGCTCATATTTGCACCGATATTCATTCCCGTTACCTACAAAGTAACAGAGTAATTTTCAAGCGTTTACACCCACAACAGAGCGTTTCACAAAGTCAAGAACTTGTCTATTTGCTTCATCAATTTTCTTACTCCGGAAAGGTTTCAGATAAGTCTCCGTCACAGTGATAGACGAATGTCCCATCGCTTCGGAAATAATGCCCGGATGGATTTCACAATAATAAGCTGTCGTAGCCCAGGTATGGCGGGCAGTATACGAGCTCAACTTATCGGATAATCCCAATAATTCACCTAGCAACATCAACTGTTGGTTAAAGCTGCGCAATGCCAACTGATATTCGCGATACGCCTCTTTAGTTCCTTCACGGCTTTTCAACAACGGAAATAAATAAGGAGAAGAAGGATCACGATTCATATACTTCTTCACCAGGATCATCGCTTCGGGAGTCAATGTCACCGACAATGGTCGTCCTGTCTTACGTCTGCGATACGTTATTACGTTATCACGCAAATCACTCTTACGCAAATAAGCGAGATCGACAAACGGCATACCACGAAGCGAAAACATCAGAATGAACAACTCTTGCGCCTGACATACAGCAAATGGCACACCTGACGTACGAGATAATTTTGCAAACACCTTCTTCATATCGTCATCACACAACGCACGTTTATGATCGGCACGAGTACCGGTATAAACAGAACGGAACAGATGAGGTACATAAGGAGCTTTCCCAAGATCGACGGCACGATTGTAAACCGCACGAAACGTACGCAGATAAGTGGAAACGGTGTTCCAGCTACAACCACGACTACGAAGGTAAACCTCGAACCCCTTCAGCCACTCCGAAGTTACTTCACTAAAAAGCAAATCTTCTTCCCCACAATAAGCAATGATGGCATTCAGACTGCTACGATAAACATGCGCAGTACCGAAGTTTCCCTCCACCTGTAGCCCCATGGCTACCTGCTTCATAAATGTTACTACTTTCAACATTTCTCAATTTATTAATTTATTCGACAATAAAGATACAAGTATTCTCACTATTACCACCCGGATAGTTCCAAAGATATTCTATCATTTATATAACTGCCATCCATCAATATTCATTTTTTATTGT
>OCAM01000131.1_pt1 | contig 84386 bp, 88 predicted proteins | sample 1538281 | NCBI WGS metagenome assembly OCAM01 (sample SAMEA2580273, study PRJEB22360) | human gut metagenome | biome: human gut; feature: human-associated habitat; material: faeces | place: Denmark | collected 2008/2010 | reverse complement strand
ATCTATATTATTTAAATTGGTAGAGTTTTTTTCTTTTTTAGAAAAATGTTTTTCGAGATCTTTTTTATCATTTTTTTTCTTGTCTTGCATTATAATTTCCTCCTTTATTTATTTTTATCTAACCATTTATCAAATTCATCATAAGTCTTTAGTCCATGTCTAATATCATTCATGAATTGATTAGCTTCTTTCTTCCACTGTTCATAAGCTTCTCGAGAATATATATCAGGATGTCTACTTAATAGAGTAGCTTTTTTTGAATATATACTTCTATATTTTCCATAAGCAGGTTCCTTTGTTTCTTTTCTTTTTTGAGATAGTTGATTTCCAACATCTTTACAACTTTTATTTTGAGAATAAATGTTATCACAATAATATGTATTTGATTTAGTTGTTGTAAAATATCTATGACAATTTTTACATTGTCTAATCATGGCAGCATTATTCAATACAATATTATATAGAGAAATATAAAACATAGTATATATATTAGTAGTAATAATACCATAACCACTACAAATTTTTGAACCATTTGCATCGAATTTTCTGATTTTCTCTATTAATTCTGTAGTATCTTTATGTTTTAAATATTCTAAATCTGTAGAAGAATAATAAAAATTAAATAGTCCTTTATGATAATAACTTTGCGAAAAGTCATCTAAATCTTTATGATTTTGTTCATAGAAAACATAAAATTTCTGTTTTAAAGTAAGAGATTTTAGAGCTTGACTATTATTATAACCATATAAAAAATCAACGAATTTTTTAAATAGGTTTTGAATTTGAACAATATTTTCTCTAGAATTTTCATAAACTTTTACGGCAAGTGAAATGATTAATTTTATATCTGTTAATTCGTCTATTTCTAAATTTTCTAAATCTGCTTCAGACAAACTATCTATAAACATTCCAAAATATTTTGTAAAAAATACAAAAAAATTGTTAAATTTACTAAAATCAAAATTTAAGAATTCTGCTAGTGTTTCTCCGCTATAATCAAGAATAGCATTTGAATCGATAACTAAATATCCTGATAAATTCTCTATATCATCATCGGTAGTTAGGCATCTTAATGCATTAGGAGCTTTATAGTCTACATCAAGGCATTTAGCCTTATATTCTTTTGCAAGTTTTTTAATTTCATCATCAGAATTTAATTCAATTACTTTAGCTAAAAATTCATTATCAATTTCTTCATTGTGCTTTAATTTTTCTTGATCTTCTTTGCTATAGTTTTCAGATATATATTTCTCTGTATCATCTGCAGAATTTACTCTATCAGAAAAAGCAACAGGAATACGATATTTATTAGGTGTATATAAAATTGATTTTAGTTCTAATCCTAAAAGCTTACCATCTATAAGCGATGTGATTTTTATTTCTTTATTAAAGTCAGTTCTTTTCATTAATTTCTCCAATCTAACAATTTATTTTATTAAAGTCTTAAAAACTATTGTTTTCAAACTTTAATAAAATTCAAAAATAGTCTTTACATTGTTAACTATCGATATTATAATTCGATTGTTAACAAAAGTCAATAGTTAAATTCAAAAAACAGGAGGTGATAACTATGGAATTACAAAAAGTACAAAGAACGACACTAACAATGAAAGAAGCAGCAGAGTATTTAGGAATATCTTATTGGTTAATTAATCAATTAGTAAGAAGAAAGCAAATACCATGCTCAAAAGTTGGTGGAAAATTTCTATTTAGAATTCAAGTACTAGACGAATATCTAAGTAGAAAAGAAAAAGAATCAATTAAATATTAATTGAAAGAAAGCGAGGAAAGGAGGATATGTATGAAATACCGTGGTTTAAAACAGAAACTACAATATTTTCAAATAGGAAAATTCAAATAATTCTAAAACTTCCTGAAGGAGATACTTATTTTAGAGTGTGGATTCAATTAATCGCATTAGCAGTTGAATGTAATAATAGAGGAAGATTAGAAATTGGAACAAATAATCCAATGACAATTCAAAATTTTTCAAAGATTATGGGAAAATCTAATAAAAAAATTGAAAAAATTTTGAAAAAGTTTCTAGAATTAGAAATGTTAAAAAAAGAAGGGGAAACATTTCTAATAAAAAATTGGGACAAGTATCAAAGTATTGAAAAATATGAAAAATATCAAATGCAAAACAGAGAAAGACAAAGAAAATATCGTGAAAAGCATAAAAGTGAAATCGAAGAAAGTAACGTTATCAAAATGTTAGATAACGAAGAAGAAAAGAATACAAAAGATATAGAAAATAAAAAAGAAGAAAATATAAGAGAGGAGAACGAAAATGGTTTTAGACAATATAAATTGTAGCGAAGTTATACACAATAAATTGAAAGAATGTGAATTTTGTGGCAAAGAATTAGCTCCGATAGGACTTGATTATTTATATGCTAATATTTCTCCTGATGCAATTAAATACGAAAGATGTGATTGTAATAAAGCACAAGAATATTGGAAAAGAAGAGATGAGCAAGAATATGAAATTCAGAAAAGAAAACATTTTAGGGATGTTATAAACAAGCTATACAAACAGAACTATAATGAAAGAAGATTTCAAAATCTGAACTTTGAAAATTTTAATATTAATTCAGGCAATGAAATAGCAGTTAAAGTTGCTAATGATTATACAAATAAATGCATAACAAAAGTACAAACTAAGGGACTGATAATAACAGGCGAGTCAGGACTTGGAAAAACACATTTAGCAGCATCAATTGCTAACAAATTAATTGAAAATGACAAGATTGTATTAATGGGAAGACTAACGACTTTACTAGACATGATAAAGGAAACTTTTAGAGATAATACAAAGTCAGAAAATGAATTAATAGAATTATATTCAAATGTTGATATGATGATAATTGATGATCTGGGAACAGAAAAAATAAGTAGTTGGGCATTAGAAAAATTATATACAATTATTGAAAATCGAAATGAAAATAGATTACCAATAATCATTACAACAAGATTTGATAAGCAGGGATTAATAGAAAGATTTAGTCAGAGTCAAGATGAACAATTAGTAGATGCAATTATCTCAAAATTGTATCAAATGTGTTATGGAATAACACTAAAAAATATAAAAGAAAAAGCTAGCACAAGCGACCAAACTAAATGCTAACTTAAATGATTGTAATTATATTTTAATACAAAAATTTTAAAAAGTAAATAGAAAAAAGAAAGGAATTGATAATATGAAAGTTTATAAAAAATATAAAGAAATAGAAGTAAAAGATATAAAAGGAGTTAAAACTAACACAATATGTAGCAGAAATTTAGAAAAAGTTTGTAGATATATGGAGGTAATAAAAAAAGAAGGAATTAAGAAACCATTTGAAGTTATTCAAAAAGAAAATGGGTACTATATTCTAGGTGGTGGAATAAGATTATTAGCAGCAAAAGCACTAGGATATGACAAAGTTCCATGCTTAATAAGAGATACAAAACAAGAAATTTTATTAAGAAAATTAAATAAAATATTTAAATTAGAAGACGAAAATCATGAAATAAAAAGCGATATAAATGATGAAAAAGGTTTGAAATTTTGCAGAGAAAATTATTATAAATTGAATAATTTATAATTAAAAAATAAGATGAAAAGTACTTGGATTTTGATAAAAAAAGTCCAAGTATTTTTCAAAATATAGTGTGCATTTGATAGAAAAAAGTAATAATTTTAGTACTAAAAAAGAGCATATTTTTGTCCTAACAAGCAATGAATTTCGTCAGCTCGAAATTCTAAATGGGGAAATTCCCCAATCCCCTTTTTAGATGAGAGGAGAAAGCAAATGGCGACAACAAAAATATGGAAAGTGCAAAAGAGATTAGATCATGTGATTGATTATGCAACAAATAAAGAAAAGACAAAAAACAATTATAGCGAATATGGAATGGATGAGTTTGATAGTATCAGGCAAGTAATGACTTATGCAACTAGTCCATATAAAACAGAAAAACAAGTTTATACTACAGGAATAAATTGTGAAGTGAAAGATGCAGTTAAACAAATGCAATTTGTAAAAACAATATATGGAAAAGAAAATGGCATATTAGCTTTTCATGCTTATCAATCTTTTAATGAAGGAGAAGTTACTCCAGAAATTGCTCATGAGATTGGAGTAAAACTTGCAAATGAAATGTGGGGAGACAGATTTCAAGTTGTAGTATCTACTCACTTTAATACTCAACATCTTCATAATCATTTTGTAATCAATTCGGTTTCATTTAAAGATGGAAAGAAGTATTATAGCAATTTAACTAATACTGCATTGTTAAGAAAAACATCAGATGAAATATGTGAAGAATATGGTTTAAATGTTTTAAAAGAAAAGACTTGCAAATCTGGAATTAATTTTGAAAATTTTTATAAAAAATCTATGAGAGATTCAGACTATTATAAATTTGCAAAAGAAGATATAGATTATGCAATAAAACATTCATACACGCTAAAACAATTTCAGCAGATGTTAGTATCAATGGGATATAACTATTATTATAGAGCAGATAAATTAAGTGTAAGAAGAGAACCATACAAAAGAAATATAAGAGTTGAAAGAGCGTTTGGAGAAGAGTATTCATTGGAAAATATTAAAAGAAGAATATTGGAAAATGACTATATAAGACAAGAAAGAATAATTCCTTACAAGGTGATGGGGTATAGACTTTTTATAACAAGAGATAAGCTAAGAAAAAAGTACAAACCTAAGGGAATTGTTGCTTTATATTACTACTATAAATATTTGCTAAAGTTATATACTAGAAATAATATACAGTATAAATTAACTCCTGAAATGAGGGCGGAAGTAAAGAAGATGGATGAGTATTCGGAAAGAATTAGATTTTTATGCAAGTATAAGATTGAGACTATGAGCGATGTTGATAATATTAAAGAGCAGAAAAATGAAGAATTGCAGAAAATTTTGAATATTAGGAATAGGCTGTATTATAAGAGACAAAAGTTAGATAGTGAAATTGAAAAAGATGGTGTTACTAAAGAAATAATCAATGTTACTTCTGGTTTAACAAAGGTTAGAAAAGAGATTAAGTTGTGTTATGAAATTTATTATAAAGTACCAAAGATGAAGGAACAAATAAAAGAAGTAGATGAGAAAGAAAAGCAGAAGATAAAAGAAAAAGAACAAGAGAAGAAATTAAAAGAGAAAAAGAAAAAAGATAGAAGGTTTGAGAGATAAAATTGGCACAGAGATGTGCCAATAATTTTTGTAGAAATAAAGCACATTTTATTGAGAAAATTAAGATTTTGTGATATATTTGTAAAAAATGGAATTTAGGAGAAAAAATGATAGAAGTAGTTGCTGGAGTAATCTATAAAAATAATAAGTTTTTAATAGCGCAAAGAAATTTTAAAAAGGCTCAGGGTGGATTATGGGAATTTCCAGGAGGAAAAGTAGAAAAAAATGAATCCTATGAAAGTGCATTAATAAGAGAAATAAAAGAAGAACTTAATGCGGATATAGAAGTAAATGAATATATAGGAGAAAGCATACATCACTATCCTGAAAAAGATATAAAATTAATTTTTTATAAAGCAAAATTATTGAGTAAAAAAGTAGAATTGTTAGAACATGAAAGTTGTAAATGGATAACAAAAGATGAAAAAGATAAATTTGAATTTGCAGGAGCAGATAAAGTAGTATTTGATTTGATATAGGAGGAAAAATGAGAGAATTAGTTAGATATGAAAAATATTCAAGAAAAGATATACATGATGTTTTTTCGCCAGATACAAATTTTACACCACAAACAGGATCTTGGGGACTACATGGAATAATAAGAGTTCCAGGAACACAACATGATTATATATTTCTAGTAACATATGGAAAGAAACAATCTGGTCATGAATTTGATGAAAATATAGATGAGAACGGAATTTTAACATGGCAATCACAACCTTCTCAAACTTTAAATGAATCAAGAATAATTGACTTTATAAATCATGATTATTTAAAAAATAATATTTACCTATTTTTAAGAACATCTGATAAAGAAGATTATACATATATGGGGCTATTAGCATATGTAGATCATGATAACCAAAGAGAAAAACCGGTTTATTTCAAGTGGCAGATTTTAGACTGGAACGAAGACAATTCAAATAGATTAATAAATGACAAAAAAATAAATACATATGATATTGAAAAGCTTGACACTAAAAAATTTACATTGGAATTAAATGAAGAAGAAACAGAGTATTCATATGAATACGAAAGTAGAAAAGGAAAAAATACAAATGAATTTTATAGCAATAAGAATATCAATTTTGAGGGAGAAATAAAAAAGAATACAGAATTAGGAAAAACAGGTGAAGACGTCGTTGTAGGATATGAAAAAACTAGACTTATAATGGAAGGAAGAGAAGATCTAGCAGATAAAGTTTTTGCAACAAGAGAAATTGCAGGAAATGCTGAAAGATTTGATGTGCTTTCATATGATAAAGATGGAAATGAAAAATATATAGAAGTAAAAACAACTAAAGGAGGATTAAATAATATATTTCATATATCAGAAAACGAAGTTGAATTTTCTGAACAATATAAAGATAAATATTATTTATATAGAGTTTATAATTTTAATATAAAAACGATGTCTGCAGATCTAAAGATTATAAAAGGAGCTATAAATAGAGAAAAACTACAAGCAACAAATTATACTTGTAGGATAGGAGGAAAATAATGAAAATATATAACAAACTTGTTAGAGATAAAATAACAGATATTATCGAAACAGATGGAAGAATAGCCAAATACAGAATATTAGATGACAATGAATATAGACAAGAATTAAATAAAAAGTTACAAGAAGAAGTAAAAGAATATTTAGAAGATAACAATGTTGAAGAATTAGCAGATATAGTTGAAGTTATTTATGGAATATTAAATACTATGGATGTTTCAATCAAAGAATTTGAAAAAATAAGAATAAATAAACAAGAACAAAGAGGAGCGTTTGAGAAAAAGATTTATTTAGAGGAGGCGGAATAATGGATAAGCTAATGCAAGAAATAAAACAATTCAACGAAGAAAGAGACTGGGATCAATTTCATTCTCCAGAAAATCTTGCCAAATCAATTGCGATTGAATCAGGTGAATTATTAGAGTGCTTTCAATGGAATAGTGAAAATTATAATCAGGAAGAGGTTTGCGAAGAATTAGCGGATGTTTTTACTTATTGCATTCAAATGGCCATGAAACTAAATGTAAATCCTGAAGAAATTATATTAAAAAAGCTAGATAAGACAAGGAAGAAATATCCTGTGGAGAAAGCTAAAGGAGTTAGTACAAAATATAATAAATTATAGAAAGTGTGATGTATATGACATATATAAAAATAGACAATGAAGAATATATTACTGTTAAAGACGCATATTTAAATCTATGCGTTGTAAGAAATGCAATATCAAAAAAAATAAAATTCTTAGAAAAGAATGGATATATATTAAGAGTAAAAAATAAAAGGCCTGAAATTTATATCAGCAGAAAAGGATATGAAAAACTAAAAGAAGAAAGAATACAGTATTTAGATAAAATGATTAATGATGAAAATAACAAAGGACTAAGAGAATATTATATGAATTTAAAAGAAGCAATAGAAAAACCTGAGTTATGGGATAAATTTCATGAAAAATCAATAATACATTATATATTTTTTTGATCGATAGCATTTTATAAAGACGATAAATTTAATGATTGAGAAAGAGGAATATATGCAAAAAGAAAAAATTGAAGAAATTTTAAATAAATATAAACTCATTAATTTAGATAATAAATTATATATGGAAAAAATAATATATAATTTAGATAAATTTGATAGAGGAGAATGTATTTATCCATGCGATGATATTTATTGGCCATTTAGAGTAAATAAGGATCTTGTATATGCCGTATTAGATACACTTGAAAAAGAAAACATCTTAAAAAAACATGTTTTTTTGAGATGTTGTAGATGTGGTAGAGAAAGGATTATAAATACATATCTAATGAAAAATGAAGAAATTATATGTGAAGAATGTGGTGCTGATAATGATGATAAAAGCTGCATAATAGCATATGAAGTATTATAATTAAGTTGGGGGCAATTATTATGATAGTATATGAAGCGACAAAGCAACTATTTGTGGAAGATGTTGTACAAGATAGGATTGAAGAAAACATAGATAGAAAATTTTATGAAAAAATGGGATATCATACATCTAAATCTGAAAGAAATGCCTGGAATAACTCTATGCAATATATGATGAAAGTTTTAATAGACAATAATATTCCTGGAAATGTAGGAATAGCAATTGAGTTCAAAATACCTAATACATCAAAAAGAGTGGATTTTATAATAACAGGGAAAGATGGAAAATTAAAAAATACTGCTATTATAGTTGAATTAAAGCAATGGACTGAGGCAGATATTGTAAGTGGAAAAGACGGAATTGTAAAAGCAGTTACTGGACATGCATTAAGAGAAGTAGCACATCCATCATATCAAGCATGGTCATATGCAACAACAATAGAAGACTACAACGAAACTGTACAAGATAGACAAATTGATTTACATCCATGTGCATATTTGCATAATTATTTAGCAGTTACACCACCAACTTTGTTATCCGATGATTATAAAACTTATTTAGAAAAAGCACCAGCATTTATAAAGGGTGATGTTGAAAAGTTAAGAGATTTTATAAATAAGTATATTAAATATGGTGATGACAAAGAAACTTTATATATGATTGAGAATGGAAAAATTAGACCATCTAAATCATTACAAGATGCCTTATCAAGTATGTTGAAAGGTAATGAAGAATTTGTAATGATAGATGATCAAAAACTTGTATATGAAACAGCACTAGATATGGCTAGAAAATCATATAGAGACGGAAATAAAAGAGTATTAATTGTTAAAGGGGGACCAGGTACAGGAAAATCAGTATTAGCGATTAACTTGTTAGTAAAATTAACAAATGAAAATATGGTTTGCTCATATGTAACAAAGAATGCAGCACCAAGAAATGTATATGCAACAAAATTGAGTGGAGATTTTAGAAAAACAAGAATAAATAATTTATTTAAAGGATCAGGTTCTTTTGTTGAATCATCTGAAAATGAATTTGATGTATTAATTGTTGATGAAGCACATAGATTAAACGCAAAATCAGGAATGTTTCAAAATTTAGGAGAAAATCAAATAAAAGAAATTATAAAAGCTTCTAAATTTTCAATATTTTTTATAGATGAATCTCAAAGAGTAACTTTAAAAGATATTGGAAGTGTTGAAGAAATACAAAAGTATATTGGACAAGCAAATGCAGAATCAGAAGTAATGGAATTAGAATCACAATTTAGATGTAATGGATCAGATGGATATATTGCATGGTTAGATGATGTGCTGGATATTAGAAAAACAGCTAATAATGAGGGATTTGATTTGGATTATGATATTAAGATATGTGATGATCCTAATGAAGTAAGAGATATAATTTTTGAAAAAAATAAAATCAATAATAAAGCTAGATTACTAGCAGGATATTGCTGGAATTGGATAAAAGATGGAAAAAATAAATCAGATGTATTCGATATAACAATTCCAGAATATAATTTTGCAATGAGTTGGAATTTAGGTAATAGCCAAACATGGGCAATTGATCCTAATTCAGTAAATGAAGTAGGATGTATACATACTTGTCAAGGACTAGAATTTGACTATGTAGGTGTAATTATAGGTAATGATTTAAGATATGAGGATAATAAAATAATTACAGATGTTACAGAAAGAGCAAAAACTGACCAATCCATAAAGGGCATATATAAAATGTACAAACAAGATTTTGATAGGGCTGAGAAGATAGCAGATGAAATAATAAAAAATACATATAGGACATTAATGACAAGAGGACAAAAAGGTTGCTATGTTTATTGTACAGATAAAAAATTGTCAGAGTATTTAAAAAGAAGATTAAATCAAAATGAAGGCATTATTTATCCTATCGATGAAGAGGAACATTACAGTGATTTAATGGTTGCTGAAAACAGCGAAGGATATAGATATGAATAAAAAATATATAGATAAGGAATTTGATTATGGAAATTAAGTGCTTAATTTGTGAAGATATAATTGAATCAAAAAGTGTACATGATTTAGTATCTTGTAAATGTGAATCTTGTTATATTGACAGTGGAAGTTATTATGCTCATATAGGCGAGAAAGATTTTAGCAAAATAGTTAAAATTTTAGATGATGGAACAGAAGTTAAAGCCGATAATTGATATTAATATGTGAATAACAAAAGAAAAGCAAAATAATATAAAGATAATAAAATTGCACAATTATTTTGTTTTTTTTGATAATAAAAGACAAGTTTTGACAAATTTTGCAATTTAAAGATGTTACTATATAAATATAGAAATAAAATTGTAAAATAGAATTGTTTCATTTTTATGATTTTAAAATTTAGAAGAAGACAATATTATAGTTCAGTTACGAAATGTATAATTATCTAATCTAATTAATGAAATAGTAGATTTATACAATAAAAAAGAATTACTAGTTAATATATAGTAAAGGAAAGGAGCTGCTATGAAAAAACATATTTTAGAAGAAAAGGCTTATACATATGAATTGACAAAAAACAAAATAAAAATGAAAGGGTATTTGTTTAATGACATCAAGGGATTTTGGGTTACAAAAGAAGGAATACCCTGTATGGAAGATGGTAATTTTTCAAAACCAACTTCAAAAAAATGTGATGTTGAAACAGGAGAGGATCAAAAAGGTGAATAAAGAAATAGAAGTACTTATTATTTCAAATTTAATGGATTTTACAACAGATTTAATATGTATTGAATTAAATAAAAGGAATGTGAAATACATAAGATTGAATAGAGATATGTTTAATAAATATAAAATAAAAATTGATATAGAAAGTACAAGTATGTTAGTTGAGATAAACGGGGAAGAATATATTATTTCAGATAGAAGTTTGATTTCAATTTATTATAGAGCGCCTGTATTTTTAAGAGAAAATTCTAATGAAACTTTAGACATAGAAAAACAACTATATCGTTCACAATGGATGTCATTCATAAGAAATCTTTCAATTTTTGAAAATTGTAGATGGATAAACAATCCTAATTCTACATTTAAAGCAGAAGATAAATTATTACAACTAAAAAAAGCTAAGGAAATAGGGTTTGATATTCCTTATACATTATTAGTGAATTCTTTAAATTATTTAAATATTAAAGATGATGAACAATATGTTGTAAAATCATTAGATACAGTGCTATTAAAACATGATAACAAAGAGTTATTTGCATATACAAATATAATATCAGGTAAAGAATTAAAAAGGTCAAGATTAGATATTGCACCAATTATTTTTCAAAAATATATTGATAACAAAACTGATATAAGAGTTACAGTTATAGGAAGTAAGATAATTCCAGTGAGAATAGAAAAAAATAGCATTGGTATAAAGGGAGATTGGAGATTAGAAAAAGAAAATATAGAATATAATGCAATGAAGTTACCAAAAGAAATTGAGGAAAAATGTGTAAAAATACTTGAAACATTTAAATTGGAATTTGCTGGGATTGATTTAATAGAAAGTAATGGAAAGTACTATTTTATCGAGATAAATCCAACGGGTGAATGGGCTTGGCTAAATGAAAAAAGTAATTGTAGAATAGATGAAGCAATTTGCGATTATTTATTAATGAAGGATGTGAAATAATAGAAATGTTTTTATTATATGATTTGTATAAAACCAATAAATTAATAAAAGAAAAGGAAAAAAGGCTTGATTTAGATCAGTATGCAATGCAAGAAAGAACAATTAAAAATTATAAGAAAGCTAATAAAGATGAATTAAAAAAATATAATGAATTTTTAATAAATGTAAAAAAAGAATTAGAAGATAAGGTTAAGTCAATTTTAATAGCTATTACAATATCAACAACACTATCATTTAATTTTGTTAAATTTATTCAAGAATATTTAAATAACAATATATACATATATTATATAGCTTTTGCTTTTGGCATTATTGTTCTGATATATATGGCTTTAGCGGGAATATTAGCTTTATATAGTATTAGTGAAATAAATCAAATCGCTATAAATAAGCCAGATGAAAGTAAAAAGCAAATAAGTAACAATATAGAATTTAATATATTACAAAATATCAAAAGAAATAATTATATGAATACAAGTTATAAGTGTATTTATAGAGCATTAATAATATTCATACTTTTTATATTAATGTCATTTACATATATTATTATGAATAAAAAGTTTTAAATAAAGTATGAAAATAAATATAAATAAGAAATTGTAATAAAGTTATAAAATATGGAAAATTATATTCGGATATAAAATGCAAAGGTATAAATAAAGAATAGTTAAATTTAGATAGGATTATAGATGAAATTAGTATGAAAAATTAAACAATAATGTGAAAGATGAAGAAGGAGCATAAAATATGAAGTATTCTGCTGATAGAATGGAATTTATTATAGATTACATGTCTGCTTATAAACAAAAAATAGAAATGGCAAATAAGATGGGATTGTTAGATTCTGCAAAAATGTTTGAATTGTTTGCCGAAGAAATTTGCAAATTATATTATGGAGTGAATTTTCACAACTTAAACGAGAGTACCTGCAATTTTCCATATTTTGATTTAATTTCAGATGATGAAAGAATTTTAGTCCAAGTAAGTACAGTAAGTGATGTACACCAAAAAATAAAAAAGACTTTAGAAAATATAAGAGACGATAAGAAGAATCGATTTGCAAAGATTAATAGTGTATATTTTTTTGTATTACAAAATGATAGTATAAAAAATATTAAGGATTATACTGGTGCAAATCAAATTGGGAATATATCATTTATAAAAGAAAATAATTTAATTACGACACAAGATATTATAAATAAAGCACAAAATGACTTAATATTCCAAGAAAAATTATATAGTTTAATAAAAATTGAATTTGAAAGTTTTAATGAGTGGGCAAGAAAATTAGAAGATGCTTTAGATAATAGTAAAAATATAGGAATTAGTAATATAGAAACAAAAATTAATGATGAGTATGTAATAGATAGACACGAATTGATAGAAAAAATGAGAAAAGACAATGCTAAGTTTATTTCTGTTCAAGGAAGAGAAGGTGTTGGTAAAACTGTAATTTGTAAAAAGTTTATTGAAGACGAAAATATGGTCTTATATGCACGTGCAGAAAGATTTTTAGAAGAAACTCATTTAGAAAAAATCTGGAATTTAGATATTAGGAGAATCCTGGAATGTCTTAATGGTAAAAAAATTATTTTTTTCATTGATGCTTTAGAATTTATTGCCGATGCTTCTAAAACAAAATTTGATTTGTTAGAATCATTATACAATGTTGTACAAAAATATGAAAATGCATATATAATAACATCGTGTAGGACAAGTGATAAAAATGCTTTTATAAAAATAGAATCAAAATATAATATAGTTGATTACGATGTTAATGAAATTAATGAATGTGAATTAAAAGATTTAGAAAAACAGTATCCATTAATTAAGAAAATGTCTCAAGATAAAAAATATGAAAGTTTATTAAAAACACCATTTTATATAAACATAATGATAAAAAATAGTGTAGATATCGATAATATAACGGATATTAATAAATTTAGAGAGTATATATGGAATAATATAATTTGTTTAAAGAATAATGAAAATAAATATAAAATCAACCTAAAAGATATTGAAGATGCGATAAATAAAATTGTTTTTGACAGAGCACAGAAATTCACATTAGGAATAAAAGAAACAGATATTGATTCAAGAATTTTAAATGTTTTAGAAACTGAAGGAATTATTACTTATAATAATGAGGGAATTAGATTAAAATACGATATTTATGAAGATATTTGTTTTGAAAATTTTTTTGACAATACATATTGTGATTGTAAAGGTAAATATCAGGATTTTTATAAAAATATTGAAAAGATAGGAAGATGTGTATATAGAAGGTATCAAATATGGATAGCAAATAAATTATTAGCTAAAGAAAATAGGGATAAATTTATATATAATTTAATATTTGACAATGAAATATCAGAAGAATGGAAAAAGCAGACAGAAATAGGAATTGTAAAGTCTAATTATAGTAATTCTTTTTTTGAAGAGAATGAGATGGAAATTTTAGAGAAAGGTTTATTACTAGAATTTATTGATATAATTAATTTATATTCGTATGATGCTAAAATTGTAAACTATGAAGATTTTTCCGATGTTCAACTTATTCCTGTTGGAGCTGGAAGAGAAAATATAATAAGCATTGTAGAAAAAAACAATATATATTGTAAGAACATTATAAATAAAAATAAAATAGTGAAATTATGCTTAGATTATATTGAACAAAGAAAACAAAAAGAAAGTATAACAAAAAAAATATGCACAATTATGCAATTTTATATAGAAGAATCTTTTAAAGAGGAAACTTTTAATATATTGGATGAAATCAATAAATGTTTGATTGTAACTTTTAAGCTTTCAAATTATTGTAAAGCTTGGTTAAATACTTTTTTTGGCAAAATAATAGAATACTATAATGGAACTGATACAAAGAAAAGGAGAATTGCTAAAAAGATTATCGAATTTACAATAAAAAATTCATGGCCTCAACTTACTGTAGATTTTCCAGAAAAATTATGTGATATGGCGAGTATGATATGGAAAAAGGAAAAAGAAGATAACAGATTTTACTATATAGAAGATAACCCATATGGATTAAGAGATGATTATGATCACTTATATCCTAATGTAAAAAACAATATATTCCTTTGGAATATATTTAGAAATAACTTTTGGAAAGGCTTAGATTGGGCAATAAAATTTGTAAATGAATGTGTAGAAAAATATGCTCGAAATTATCCAGAAAATCTTATGAAAATAAAATTGATTTTTATAGATGAGAATAATATACAAAGAGAATATTATGGAAATCCTAATATATGGATGGGATGCACAGAGGATCACCATGTTCACAATTTATTAAGTGATATTGTTTATAATATTAAAGAAACAATGATTAATTACATTGATAAAAATATATGCGACAAAGATACTCTTAAATTTTTAGAATACATAAGAAGCAAAATATATAAAGAATCAAATAATATTTTACTACTAACTGTAGTAGAATCCATAGGAATGCACTATCAAAATGAGTTTCCAGGCTATGCACTTGATTTAATATCTAGCATAGATATTGTGGAATGGGATATATCAAGATATGCAACATATTTATCAAACCCACAATTAGAGATGCTAAAAAAACAAATATTTCAAAAAGTAGGTATTCCTGGTATAAAAAATAGGTATTCAAAAGATTCAAAATGTAATATTAGTATAGAACAATATGCACAAAATATACAAATAAACGGAGATTCAAAAATAATAGAAAAATGCTATAAGATATTGGATTACTTATATTCTATTGTTAATAACGATGAAGAAAATGCTTCTAAATATCTTCAAATTCAGAAAATGGATTTTAGAAATGCAAAATTAACGCAATTAGACAATAATATAATTAGCATTGAGGCTAATATCACAGGAGAAGCAAAAAAAGTAGTAGAGAGACATAAGGAAAACAAATTGCTGAGTGATGATTTAATATTAAAATTAAATCAATGTAATGAAGATTTAAAAGAAAAAAAAGATTGTTCTCAATTATTAGTGAATCTTATTGATGAGTTTATATCGTTCAAAAATAATAATGATATTAGAGCACTTGGACTTGAAAGAATAATAATAGGTATGATATCAACAATATTTCAAAAAGATAACGTATCTATAGAAAAGAAAAATGATTATTGTATTTTTTGGATTGAAGGAATAGAGCAAATATTAAAAAATCAAAGCTTTGAATTCGAGCCACATTTAATTTCGAAATTAATTGAACAATTATATGTAGATATTCCTGTAAAAACTAAAAATAGGATTAGGTTAATTGTTTTAAAATTTGTTAATGAAAGCGGATATGATGGAATTATTAATTCTATAAAAGAGGAAATAATTAAATATTTAAGAAAAGACAGTGAACTATCAAATAGCATATTTAATACAATTATAGAGTTATCTAAAGATGAAATGGAACACCAAAAATTTAATGCAACATATATAAAACAAAGAAATAAAGATTTTAAATTTGTTCCAAACAAAATTCCTAGATTAAAGGGTGTTGATATTCAGGTTAAACAAGAAAAAGAAAAAAAATATAAAAGTCAAAGAATTGGTATAATAGAAAACTACCTATATTCAATGAAAAAATTAAATATAACAGAATTTAATATTACCAATTATGATCTAAATAGCTTATGCTGTATTGCAAACTGCGGAAAAAATTTTAATGATAATTTATTTTGTAAAATAATAAAAGAGATAATAAGACTTATCATAGACATAAAAAATGATTATTCTAATGAATATAAAAATGATATTTTGGATATGTATCAAGAACATGAAATTATTAGGTTATTTGAAAGAGAGTTAGCTTATATGGATAAAGATTATGAAAAAATAATTGATATAATGTTTGATGATGTGGATTTTTCAGAATTTAAAAAAGAAGCTATTGAATTTTATCTAGAGATTTTAAATTGTTTTATTGCTTTATATTGTAATTCTTATAACGATAAAAACATGAGAGCAATGATTAAAAGAAAAATAAAATATATTGAGAAAAAAGTTAAAGATATAAAATTGGAATATGTAAAACAAGAGTTAAGCAAATGTTTATATTTATCTCCAGGAAGATTTGATAAGTGGAATCCATATGAAATCAAAACAAAGTATGAGTATAAAGATAAAAAATTTTTGAATGAGCAGTTGTGTGAATATGGAAAATACGATATAGAAAATTCGATGAGAACAATTTATTTATTAAAAATAGATGAATTATTGCCCGAAATATTGACATCTTTAGAAGAAATTCTAAAATTTAATAAAGAAATCCTTGAAAGAAATTTTGAAGGAGATACAAAAATAATTATAGATAGGATCATTACTAAAGCTTTTATAAATTTTAGTGATGATATAAAAAAAGAATCTGATTTAATTGAGGCTTATGAGAAAATTTTGAAAATATTAATAGAGTTAAATTATGAAAAGGCGGGAGTAATACTGGATGAATTTCGTATTCATTAATATAAGATTTAATAAATAAATACAGGATAATTACAACATTTATAAGTTAAAGTGCAATTTTTACATCTTAAAGTGCAAAAATTGCACTTTAAATATTGATATTATATCAGATAACTGATATAATATATATGTAGGAGGTATTTCTAATGGATAAAAAAGAAGATTGGAATTTAGAATTATCAGAATATATTAAACAAGGTGAACCTAATAGAGTAGAAAAAACTAAAACATGGGAAACAGCTATAGGTTTGCAAGATGTAGATGGATTAAAACCTTCAAAATACTTAATAAAAACTGCTAAAGAACATATTGAAGGAACAATAGATATTGAAGAAGTAAAAACAAGAATAGATGAATATTATGAAGTTCAAGGTAGTAGAAAAAACTTTGAAAAAGAGAGCGAGGAAGCTGATAAAGTTGCAGTAAGGATTACAGAAATATTAAGTGAAAAAGCATTTAATTTTTCACCAACAGAATTATTAAATATTCATAAAAGATTATTTAAAGAGGTATTTGATGGAGCAGGAGTATATAGAGATTATAATTTTACTAAAAAAGAATGGGTATTAAATGGAGATACAGTAATATATGCACCATTTGATACAATAAAAGAAACATTAGAATATGATTTTGACCAAGAAAAAAATTTTTTATATAAAGGATTAAGTTTGGATGAATCTATAAAACATTTATGCAAATTCACATCAAATATTTGGCAAGTACATCCATTTTGTGAGGGGAATACAAGAACAACAGCAGTATTTATGATAAAATATTTAAGAACTTTTGGATTTAATATTAATGATGAAGTATTTGCTGAAAATTCATGGTATTTTAGAAATTCATTAGTAAGAGCCAATTACAAAAATTTTGAAAAAAATGTATTCGAGGATACTTCATTTTTGGAAAAATTCTTTTATAATTTATTAACAAATAGTAACTATGAATTAAAGAATAGATATACACATATAGATAATATTCAAAGTGCAAATGAAAATAAATTAAAGGGCAATAATTGCACTTTAGAAGAACAAGCAATTATAAATATATTAAAAGTAAATCCAGCAACAAACCAAGAAGAAATTGCAAAACAAATTAATAAATCTGTAAGAACTGTCAAAACATATATGGCAGAAATGCAAGAAAAAGGATTAATAGAAAGAAAAAATGGCAAGAAAAATGGAGAATGGGTAGTAAATTAATATTTAAAATATATAGTAAAAGAGGAAATTATGAAATTTATAAAAAATGAGGAAGAGTTTTTAAATTTTTTTTCAAGTAGTTTATATGATAAGATTGTTAAAGAATCAACAATAAAAATAAATAGAAAAGTAAATAAAAAAGAATATAAAGAAATTATTTTAAAATTATATAATGAATTAAATAATTATGAATATAGAACAGATATAATTGATGAAAAGTTATTTACCTATAAAACAAATAATGTTGCAAGAATAATACCTATATTATCCATTAAAGATGAATTATTATATTATTTTGTATGTAAAATGTTAGAAGATGATATAGCAATTAATAGAACAGAAAATACATATGGAGGTTGGAGAATTGGCAATAAAATAAAAATAGAAGAAGATGCAGAAATAGAATATGTATATAAAAGTTATAATCCGACTTTATGGAATAAGAATTGGAAAGAATTTCAAAATATACTATATCGTCAAATTCAAATGTTAGATGAAGATGATATAATATTAAAGTTAGATATTGCAAATTTTTATGATAATATAAATTTAAGTTTGTTGGAAAAGAAATTATTAATATCAGTTCCAAGTGAGAAAATGGAATTTATTAATATGCTAATGTATTTTTTGAGAAACTGGAATCTAAAAAATGATAAATATCATTTGAAATCAGTTGGAATTCCTCAAAATGAATTTGGAGACCAATCAAGGTTATTAGCAAATTTTTATTTACAAAATTATGATAAAACAGTAAAACAAATTTGCGACATTTCGAATGCGATATATATTAGATATGCAGATGACCAAATAATAATTGTAAAAGACATTAAAAAATTAAATAATATTATGTATGTAATCTCAAGAGAATTAAACTGTTTAGGGCTTAATCTGAATGCAAGCAAAGTAAAAAAATATAATAAAGAAACAATACAGATTTTATATGGTATACCCATTTTTAAATTAATTGATGATAAAAAATATGATGAGGCTGTTGATAAATTTTTTGATTTTTATAATAGAAAAGATGTTGATTTTAATTATACGAGTTCTTTAAAAAGATTCTTGAACATTGGATTTGACAAATTTAATATGTCAAATAGAAATAAATTAAAATCAATAATTACAGAATATCAATTTGTAAGGGAAAGTAATGAATATTACATGAAAAAAATATATAATAATTTGTTAGAAGAAGAAAAAAATGATTTTATTGATTTAATATATAAAATTTCAGAAGAAACAACCTATAACTCTTTTCATTATAATGCAATAAATTTTTTACAAAAAATAGATGTTAAAGACAATATAGACAAAATAATTTCAAGAATACATGAAATAAAAACAATATAAATACATTTATAAATCAAGTGATAATATTAGCAAATAGAGAGGTAGAAATGAATTTAAATAGAATATTTACAGAACAAAACTTGCATAATATATCAGCTATTATTGCTGATACTAGTAGAGGATTAACTAAGAGTGAATTAGAGAGACATTTAAGAGAAAGTAAAATAACGCTGGTCAGTGATGGTTCTTTTAATAATGGCTTATATTATAAAATTGGTCTTAATAAGAGAGATTGGCTATATAACTGTTTGGCTAATGAAATAAATTCTACTCATAATTTCAACAAAGTTATAGAGTTTATTGAAATTGTAATGAATCCAGTCAATTACACCAAATTAGAGAAAAGAAATCAATATGAATTTATATTAGAAGAATTAAATAAAATATTATTGTTATTAGGATGTCAAATTAATTCATCAGGTAAATTTATTGAAATCGTTAAAGCTAATAGTTTAGATGAAGTTGATAGAAGAGTAAATTCATTGAAGAAAAAGATGTATGATAGAAATATACATAGTGAAGTTGTTAAATATTGCATAAAAGATTATTTAAGAGAAGATTATTATGATGCAGTTTTTGAAGCTACAAAAGGAATAGCAGAAAGAGTAAGAGAAATTTCAGGATTAAAGTCTGATGGAAATGAATTATTTCAAACTGCATTTGCTACTAAAGATCCATATTTAGTTTTAAATATGTTAGTTACAGATTCTGAAAAAAATGAATATAATGGATTAAAAGAATTATTAATTTCATTGTTTCATTTAGTCAGAAATCCAATGGCACATACTTCAAAAATAAACTGGAAACAAAATGAAAATGAAGCATTAGATATATTAACAATAATTTCATTTGCGCATAAGTATCTAGATAAATGCTATAAAAACCCTAGTAAGAATACCTGAAGCTTTATAATTTGCTTCAGGTATTCTATTATAAAGTTTAATTTATGGTTAAGTATTAATACATCCAATAATTATTTTAACCCCATCCACAAACCCATTCCTATAATACTTCTCATTCCAATAACCAAGATAATCCAAAAAATTATCATCAAGAATATTAAGTTGTTTTCTAACAAAATCCCTATTCTGTTTAGGAATAGAATTCAAAATTTTATCAGAGATCTCATCAAAATAAACCCAATGTTCCTTATCTTCATCACAAGTTAAAGAAGAAATTTCGTCTTCTCTATATAATAACCACTCTTTCAAAATATCATCATTTACCTCTCTAAAATTAACCATATTCAAAACCTCCTATACATATATAATCTCATTCAAAACAATTTCTTCAGCCATATTTTTAAAATTATTCATAGCCTGAACCCACTCCATTTGATGATGTTCCTTCAACAATTCATTAACATTTTCATCTTCTGCAAAGCTCTTTATAAGTAAATTAACCTTATTACTAGCAACATTATCTATAGCTAGCAAATGTTGCTTCAAAGTACCACTGATAAGTAATTCAGTATAAAAAGGTATATCAAAATTCTTTAAATAATTTAATCTTAATCTTCCATATTTTCCAATATGCCCATTAGGCTGTTTAAGCAAACACAAATCAGGAATAAAATAATCTCCTTCTCTATGATAAGTAATCTTATTATTCATATCAAAACCTCCAAAATAAAATTTAGGTTTCCCATTCTAAATTGGCGATAAAAAACACAAATTAAATTTGCAATAAAAACTATAAACTAATTTTGCAATAAAAATCACAAAACATATCTAAAATCTATCAAAAATAATTGGGGAAAAGTTGGGGAAAAAATCCTCCAAAAAGTTCAAAAAATGCACAAATGTTCTAAAAATCATTTCCCCAATTTTTATTGAAATATCAGCTAAAACCCTTGATTTCACTAAATTACATAAACGTTTCAAGCACATCTCATAACCCGAAGGTCTTACATTACTGATAAAATCTATATACTAATAAAAAACGAACTAAGCAAATTCAAGAAATAGATTAAGTTTAGATTATAGACCTAAACAACAATAATAAACCGCTTACAGGTGGTTAGTATTTCGTTCCACTACGCTAAATCATAACCACCTGTAAACGGGTGGTTTGCTCTTCCCCTAGAAGGGGAATTACTTGCTCACCACCTAAAGGTGGTATTGAATATTTGACATCGCATTACTTTTACTGCAGCCACTTTCAGTGGCTCTTTTTTACTTTCCTTCCTTTTTGAATGGATCCATATATTCTTCTATTCCTATTTGATCTGATATATAATCTTCTTGCAATTGATTTCTTATGTATTCTTTTATTATTTTTTCATTTTTTCCTACTGTATCTACAAAATATCCTGTCGCCCAAAAATGTCTATTTCCATATTTATACTTTAAATTCGCATGTCTATCAAATATCATCAATGCACTTTTACTCTTGATGTACCCCATAAACTGTGATATACTCAAATATGGAGGAATACTTACTAACATATGGATATGATCTGTACAGGCTTCTGCTTCAATTATTTCTACTTTTTTTTCATTACATAATTTTCTTAGTATTTTGCCTATGTCAGCTCTCAATTCTCCATATATTACTTTTCTCCTATATTTCGGTGCAAATACTATATGGTATTGACACCTATATGATGAATGTTCTAATTTCTTTATTTCATTCTTCATTTTTACCTCCTTTTATTTTAGTAATGCGATCGCCAAATCACTTACTATTATATCAGGAGTTTTTTATACACTAAAGTATCTTTACCCACCACTGGTAGAACCAGTGGTTTTTTCAAGCTAAAGCGCCAAGCATAATACAATAGCAATAAAATTGCTATTGTATTATAAACAAATATGTTATAATTTGACTAATGTTTAAAAGATAAAAAAGGAGTCTAAAACATGAACAATCTAGAAATAAAACTAGAAAAACTATTTAAAGAATGGAAAAAAGAACATATAGAAGATAACAATTACAAAAATAATGCGCCAAACTATCAAGAAACATTTGTGCCAAAAAGTAATTTTATAAAAGATGGATTCTGTGTATTTAAAGAAAAAGAAAATACAATATTATATATTTCTAAAGAAAGTCATGAGTACGATACCAAAAAAGAAGAAATAAATAAAAAACTAGAGCCAAAAGATAATGAAACTAAATGGCTAAAAGAAAATTTTATAGAGAATAAAAACTATATATTTCCAAGAAGAATAAAAGAGATGCAAAAAATATTAAACGAAGATGTAACAAATATTTCATTTATGAATATCAATAAAAGACGGAGGATTTGAAAAGACAAATGCGAAAATACTGAAAAATTATGCAATTGATTATCATAAAAAAATATTTTCTGAAATTGAAATAATTAATCCAAAGTTGATAGTATGCTGTGGAAAAGGATTAAAAGAAATAATTGAAACTGTATACAAATTAAATGATAAACAAATGAATAGACAAATTATTGAAATTTATCATCCATCATATCACTTTATAAAAGAAAATAACTATTATAAATTATTTATTAAAAAAGCACAAAATATTAATTGGGCCTGTAATGATAATGAAGTAAGTTATATTCTAAATAAGAGCTAACCTTACATATAATAAAAATCTTTAACCTGCAAGAATATAAAAAATAAAAAACAAATAACAAACAAATAACAAAATAAAAGCGAAAGTATCAATGCAGAAAGAAATAAAACAAAGATACTTTCTAGAAACAAAACTTTTATCAGCAAAAGAGGAAGAAAAGTAAATAGATTCTTTTGCTTTATATAATTTTAGCATAATTAAAATGAAAATGTTGTAGAAAATTGTCGACAAGATGAAAAAATATAAAAAAATGACAAAAATATGCAAGAATTCGAAAGAAATATGAAAAAGACGCCAAAATACAGAAAGTCGCAAAAATACAACAGAATATAAGCAATATAAAAAATTCACAAAAAGTGCAATAAGAATATACCAAATATGTAAAACATAAGAGTATATAATAAAACTATACAAAACAAGAAAAAAACAAAATTACAAATATATAAATTGAGAAACAGCAAACAAAAAATATAATTCTTATAAGTTTACAATAGATATGTAATAAAAAAATAAAAAAATTATAATTATTTTGTAGAAAATAGTCAAACGATATGTTATATTAAATGTATTAGGATTGGTGAAAGAATGAACAAAAAAAGCATAGCGCTAATATTAATAGAAATTTCAATATTAATAATAGCAATTTTAGGAGTAAATAGTAATTTAATTAATTACGCACCAGAATGCACATTTTATAAAATAACAAACTTACAATGTCCATCTTGTGGTGGAACAAGATGTGTAGAAAGTATTTTAAAGGGGCAATTTAAAGAAGCTTTTTTGTTTCATCCAATATTTTTTATAACTATTTTTTATTTATTGTTATGTAATATAGTGTATTTAATTAACTTAAATAAAAAAGATAAAATTATGACATGGATTTATCCAAAGTATTGGTATGTAATAATCTTCGCCATAGTCCTTGTTATATACGCAATATTGCGCAACTTACTATAAAGATGTGTATAGTCCTAATTTAGGATTAAGTAAAGATTAAACCAATATAATTATTTAGTTCTTCTTGCTTTGAGCCTAGTAAAGAATAAACAATAGTAAGTGCACAATATAACGAAAATAAGAGGAGGTATATTATGGAAAATAACACAAACAATTTAAACGAAAATCAAAATTCAAACAATGTAGAAACAAATGCAGTAGAAAACAAAAAGAAAAATTTTAGTATAGCAGCGCTAGTACTTGGAATTGTAGCACTAGTTCTTTCTTGTATATGGTATATATCAATACCTTGTGCAATTTTGGCTATAATATTTGGAGTACTAGGATTAAAATCATCAAAAAGAGGAATGTCTGTAGCAGGAATTACAACAGGTGCGATAGGTATGGTACTTTCTATATTATTAATTGTATCAGTTTTTCTATTCGGTTTCGCTATTTTGAAAAATGCAACAGATGAATTAACAAATAATGATTATAATTATTACTTAGATGATAGTAATTTCTAAATAAGAAAGCTATTTATATAGCAGTAATTTTAAAATTAATAATTTATGTATATATAAGAAACTATAGTTTAAATAGAAACTAAGATGAAGGAGGATCTGTATGGACGAAAATAATATCAATAACAACAATACAGATAATAATTTACCAAATAATGAAGAGGTATTAAATAACAATTTAGCAAGTAATGATAGCACATTAAATGACAATGTAACAAATAACGAAAATACAGCGAATACTAATACAACAACTAATATGCAAAGTAATGAGCCTAATAATGGTGAAGAAATTAAAAAGGAAGCTAGTGCTCAAGAAATAGTAAAAAAAGAAACAGTAAATGTAGTACAAAATAATCAACCAATAAATAATTCTAAACAAAATACAAATAATATGGAAAATGATAAAAAACAAGTAAATGATAAAAAAGGTTTTAGTATAGCAGCTTTAGTACTTGGAATTGTAGCTATAGTTCTTTCATGCATATGGTATATATCAATACCATGCGCAATTTTGGCAATAGTATTTGGAATATTAGGAATAAAGTCAAGCAAAAAAGGAATGTCTATAGCAGGTATAACAACAGGAGCTATAGGAATGTTTATATGTATAGCAATACTAATAGTATTAATGATATTTGGTTTTGCAATGGGAATAACAGATAGTATAACAGAGATAATAGAAGACGAAGATTATTATGATTATTATGATTCTTCATATTATTTTGACTACAAAGATTTTTAAAATAATATAATATTTTTGTGATAAAATATAAAATTAAATCCACTTAGCATATCAATTTATGGCAAGTGGATTTTTCATGTTTATTATATAAAATTATTGTATAATTTTGTAAGCTCTGATATAATGAAACCGTATATTTTTTTAATAAAATATATTGTACAAAATTAATAAAACATACTAAATAAGCATAATATTTTATATAATACAAAATGAAACTGTAGTCAAATGAAAACAACTATGTAATTAAATGCAATATATAAATTTATATTTGTAATAACATTATATAAGATATATACTAAAATAAAATTTCGTACCAAAAGTACAAGAATGGAGGAATATATGGGCGAAAAAAATTGTATGGAAGAAAAATTATCAGAAGAAATGAAAAAACTACTACAAAAATATTCACAAGAAAAATCAAATTTAATTCAAATTCTAAATGAAGTTCAAGAAAAATATGGTTATATTCCAAAACAATCACAAATTGAAATATCTAATTATTTAAACATTCCAATGGCAGAAATTTATGGTGTCATAACATTTTATTCTCGTTTTACGTTAAAACCCAAAGGTAAATATAATATATCAGTATGTCTAGGGACTGCATGTTTTGTTAAAGGTTCACAAGCTTTACTAGATAGACTAAAAGAAAGATTACAAATACAAGAGGGAGAAACTACACCAGATGGCAAGTTTTATATTGATGCAACAAGATGTGTTGGTGCGTGTGGATTAGCACCAGTATTTACTGTAAATAGCGAGGTATATGGTAAAGCAACTGTTAAAAAATTAGATGAAGTATTAGATGAATATATGAAAAAAGAAGATTAAAAATATCTAGCGAAAGGAGATAATATGAAAACTTTAGAAGAAATTCATGAAATAAGAAATAAAAAAAGACAAGAGTTAGATTTAAGAGTTAATATAGAAGCAAGTACAAAAGAAAAACATATATTAGTATGTAGAGGAACAGGCTGTACATCTTCAAAATCACCAAAAATTATAGAAAATTTTAAAAGAATAATAGAAGAAAAAGGTATCCAAAATGTTAGAGTTATTCAAACGGGATGCTTTGGGTTATGCGCCAAAGGACCGATTGTAATAATACGACCAGAGGATACCTTTTATGCTATGGTAACTCCAGAGGATTGTGAGGAAATTATAGAAAAACACATAGTAAAGGGAGAGATTGTAGAAAGATTATTATGTAAAGACATAGATAAAACAACAGTTAAAAGATTAGACGAGCTTAATTTTTATAAAAAGCAAAAACGTATTGCTTTAAAGAATTGTGGAATTATCAATCCAGAAGAAATAGACGAATATATAGCGTTTGATGGATATAATGCTTTAGAAAAAGTTTTAAAAGAGATGTCACCAGATGATGTAATAAATGAGATTAGTGAATCTGGTTTAAGAGGTCGTGGGGGAGCAGGCTTCCCAACAGGAAGAAAATGGCTATTTACAAAGCAAGCTGAAGGTGACCAAAAATATGTTGTATGTAATGCTGATGAAGGTGACCCAGGAGCTTTTATGGATAGAAGTATTTTAGAGGGCGACCCACATAGCATTTTGGAAGCTATGGAAATTGCAGGATACAGTATAGGTGCTAATAAAGCTTATATTTATGTAAGGGCAGAATATCCAATAGCTGTAGAAAGACTTAAAGTTGCAATAAAACAAGCAGAAGATTATGGTTTTCTTGGTGAAAATATTTTTGGCACAAATTTTTCTTTTAGTATAGAAATAAGATTGGGTGCAGGTGCATTTGTTTGTGGCGAGGAAACAGCACTTTTGGAATCTATAGAAGGAAGAAGGGGGCAACCACGTGTAAAACCACCGTATCCAGCGAGTGCAGGTTTATGGGGAAAGCCAACATTAATTAATAATGTTGAAACTTTTGCAAATGTTACTAGAATTATTTTAAATGGTTCTAAATGGTATTCAAGTATAGGAACAGAGAAATCTAAAGGAACTAAAGTTTTTGCTTTAGGTGGAAATGTAAATAATATTGGACTAGTAGAAGTGCCTATGGGAACTACATTAAGGGAAATTGTATTTGATATAGGTGGAGGAATACCAAATGGTAGAGAATTTAAAGCAGCTCAAACAGGTGGACCTTCTGGTGGATGTATTCCAAAAGAACATTTAGATACTCCAATAGATTATGAATCACTTGCAAGTATTGGCTCTATGATGGGGTCTGGTGGTCTTATTGTTATGGATAATTCTAAATGTATGGTTAATATTGCAAAATTCTACTTAGATTTCACTGTTAGCGAAAGCTGTGGGAAATGTACTCCTTGTAGAATTGGTACAAAAAGAATGTTAGAAATATTGGAAAGAATGTGTGAAGGAAAAGCTGAAGAAGAGGATTTATATAAATTAGAAAAATTAGCACTAAATATTCAAAAAACTGCAATATGTGGACTTGGTCAAACAGCTCCAAATCCAGTTTTAAGTACATTAAAATATTTTAGAGATGAATATATGGAACATATTAAATATAAAAAATGTAGAGCAGGTCAATGTAAAGCTTTAGCAAAAATACAAATAGATGAAGAAAAATGTAAAGGTTGTGGTATATGTAAAAGAAATTGCCCAGTAAATGCTATTACTGGAGAGCCAAGAACGCCACATAAAATTGATCCAGATATATGTATAAAGTGTGGTACTTGTATAGATAAATGTCCATTTAAAGCTATTAATAACTAAGAAGGGAGAAATAAAATGGAAGATAATTTTATAACTTTAAAAATAGATGATAAAGAAGTTAAAGCAAAAGAAGGAACTACAATATTGCAAGCTGCAAAACAAGTAGGCATAGACATTCCTACATTATGTTTTTTAAAGGATATTAACGAGGTGGGAGATTGCAGAATGTGCATTGTAGAAGTTGAAGGAAGAAAAGGGTTTGCAACATCTTGCATTCAAAAGGTTGAAGAAGGAATGATTGTACATACGCATTCACCAGCAGTTATGGAAGCAAGAAGAGTTATATTAGACTTAATACTTTCTAACCATCATAGAGATTGCTTAACTTGCAGTCGTAATGGCAATTGTGAATTGCAGGCCTTGGCAGTAAAATTTAATGTTCAACATGTAGAATTTGAAGGTGAAATGACTAGCCATAAAATAGATGATAAATCACCTGCAATAATGAGAGATTTTAATAAATGTATTTTATGTAGAAGATGTGTTGCTGCATGTAAAAATGTACAAGAAATCGGAGCGATAGATTGTATTAATAGAGGATTTGAATCTTGTATTTCTACAGTTGGTGATAATAGTTTAGCAGATGTTAATTGTACATTTTGTGGCCAATGTATAGAAGCATGCCCAACAGGAGCTTTGAAAGAGAAGGAATATATTAAAGATGTATGGAGAAACTTAAAAAATCCAGAAATACATACTGTTGTTCAAACTGCACCAGCTGTTAGAGTTGCATTAGGAGAAGAGTTTGATATGCCTGTTGGAACAAATGTAACAGGAAAAATGGTGTCTGCGCTAAAAAGTTTAGGATTTGATAGAGTATTTGATACAAATACAGGTGCAGATTTAACTATTATGGAGGAAGCAAACGAATTTATAGAACGTTTCGAAAAACAAGAAGGTTTACCAATGATTACATCATGTAGCCCTGGTTGGGTAAGATTTGCAGAAAAGAATTATCCAGATTTATTAGGACATTTATCTAGCTGCAAATCGCCACATCAAATGTTTGGTGCAATGGTAAAGTCATATTATGCTAAGAAATATAATGTAGATCCAAGCAAGATATGTATGGTTTCTGTTATGCCATGTATTGCAAAAAAATATGAATGTCAAAGAGAAGAAATGGAAGTAGAAGGAATTAGAGATGTTGATTATGTAATAACAACACGTGAATTAGCTAGAATGATAAAACAAGCAAATATAGAATTTACAGAGCTACAAGAAGATAAATTTGACGAACCAATGGGTGAAGCTACTGGCGCAGGGGCTATTTTTGGAACAACAGGTGGAGTTATGGAAGCAGCTCTAAGAACTGCCGCAGATGTATTAGAAAACAAGGATTTACCTAAGTTTGAATATGAAGCTGTACGAGGCGGAAAAGAAAGAAAAGAAGCTGTTATAGAGATTGCTGGAAAAAAGGTAAAAGCAGTAGTAGTAAGTGGTTTAAGTAATGCCAGAAAAATAATGGACGAAATAAAAGAAGGAAAGGCAGATTATCAATTTGTGGAAATAATGGCTTGCCCAGGAGGATGTATAATGGGTGGAGGTCAACCTATAAAAAATTCTAAAACTCGAAGTGAGATAGATATTAGAAAGCTAAGATCAGATGCATTGTATTCAATTGATGAAAAAAGTGTTATAAGAAAATCACACGAAAATCCTGTTATAAAGCAAATGTATGAAGAATTTTTACAAAAGCCAGGAAGTGAAGTCTCTCATAAATATTTACATACACATTATTCTAAAAAGAATTTGTATGATATATAAGTTTAAGAAATTGACGATTCTCAATTAAAATTTTTATGTGATAACAATGATAAATGTAGTAAAAAAATAGACTTTTATTTTTAAAAGGAATATAATAAAAATTGTTAATGAACTTTAAAGAACGTCTCTAAGTTCGGAATAATAAGAGAAGGTGAAAATATGCAATACTATAATTTAAAAATAGCAATTTTTTTAAAAAACAATTTACAAAATTATGAAACATATGAAAAAATAGGAAATCTAATATCATTTGCAATGCTAAAAAATGAAAACTTAAAAGAGTTACACGAAAAAAACATATATAAAAATTATGTATACTGTAATTTATATCCAATAGAAAAAAATGGTTATTACAAACAAAACCAAGTATACCAATTTGATATACGAGGAATAGAAATTGAAAAAATGATGAAATTAAAACAGGTGCTTAACTCTGTAGAAGATGAAAATTTTAAGGTAATAAATGTAAGATTTGAAACAAGTGAGCAAAGGAAAATAAATAAATTAATAACATTAACACCTGTAATTATAACTATGCCAAAAGGTGACTATGACATAAAAGACGATATGAATTTTATTAAAAAAAGGATTTTAGATAATATTCAGAAAAAATACAAAGAATTATATAAATCAAATATAGAAGTAGACTTTATAGAAGAAATTAGAAAAATAAACTTAAAGCCTATAAAAATACCATACAAAAATATACATATGTTAGGAAATAAGTTTGAAATAAAAGTAAAAGAAGACCCAATGTCACAAAATTTAGCATATTTAATGTTAGCAATAGGATGTGGAGAAAAGAACTCTTTAGGATTTGGATTTTGTAAAGCAAAATAGGAGGTGATATTATGACGTATGATTTACTAAATGTATTTAAAAAATATTTTGCAGATGATAAAGTAATATTAGACAGCTATGAACTTACAGATGGATATTATTATGTAATAGATAATGATGGTAATTTTGAAAAAATGCAGGTTGTAAAGAATAATTCAGATAATTATGAGTTAGAAAAATACATAAAAATTAGAGATTTTTATAGTAAATATATAAATTCAAATAAAGCTTTAGATACAAATTATACAGAAGAAATAGAAAATGTGAAATATACAATGCTTAAAAAAATTTGTAGTAATAATATATATACATTATTTTTTAAGAATAAAAGTGTATTAGGATTATGTAATAAAGAAGCAACAAAAGATGCTGTGCCAGTAAATGTGTTTAAAAAAGGGATAGATAAATATTATGAATCTTTATTAAAATTAGGAAATGATAAAAAAGAAGAAAAACTCGCTAAAGAAAAATATAAAGAAGATGAGATAAAAATAAATAAAGAAAAAATCTTAAAAGCATTTGACATAGTATATAAAGACTTAGAAAATGAAAATATGCCAAAAGAAACTTGGATAAAAATTTTCTTAAAAGAAGATGTGGAAGAATACAAAAGAGTAGCACAAATATATATAAGACTTAAATTATTTAATACAAATGATAATAATATAAAAATAGATGAAAAAATATATGGATCAAATAATTATAACTATGGTCTGAATAGTAAAAAGCCTTATTTAGAATTAAAGTCTACACCTTTTAAAGTTGGTTCTTTTATAGATGATGAAAATATAGAAATTTTAAATAAAATGTATATATGGTTATATAATAATGCAACCGGAAAAAATGTGTTACGATTACCAGAAGACTGGAAATTTAATGGTATTCCTAATGAAGAAGAGGAAGTAAGAGATAAAAATACATATATAATAAAAGTAGCAGGAAATAATGGAAATGCTAGAATTGATGATTATAGATATGTAAGTAATTACAACACAAAAATACGAAAATTTACTTGCAAAGAATATCTAAAGGAAGAAAAAACAGTTCTTTTTGAAACAGAGAATATATATGCATTAAACTTATATACAAACAACATATGGTTTGCAGAAAATGAAAAGAATACAAGAAATTATATAAAAGATTCATATTATGACTATGAATTGAAAATTGCAAAATCAATGTTATCTAATTGGAAAAAAGAAATATTAAAACAATATAATCATTTATTTTTAGAACTGTTTGAACAAGAAGAATATGGTAACTTTATGAAAGAATTAGATAAATTAGCAATAGAAATTATTCAAAATATGTATGTTGATAATGTAAAACAAAACAAGAAATATTTAGATAATTCAAGAAAAGCATTTAACTTATGGCAATCATATAAAAAATATTTTAAAGAAAGTGAGGAAAGTGAAATGAAAATTAATAATCTACAAGAACAATGTCAAAAAATAGTGCAAGAAGAAGGAAAAATAGAAACAGATGAACAATATTATTTTCTTGCAGGACAAGTTGCGTACTATCTACTAAATCAAAGTAAAGCAGAAAAATTAACTCAAGATGTAACAGAACCATTTATAAAGGCAAATACAGTAAAAAAATTAAAAGAAGAAATTGAATTTTTATATAAAAAGTATAATTATGAGATATACTTAAAATATCCAAAATTTAACAATGTACTTTCGCAATTATTATTACAAGAGCCGGAAGAAAAAGTTAAAGATAACAAAGATGTACTATTAGCAGGTTTACTTGCAAACAATTTATTTTATCAATCAGGAAATATAAATAATGGAGGTAATGAAAATGAATAGAGTATATGGAGTTATAGGAATAAAAAGTAGAATGAGTAATTGGAATGCAGATTTTACAGGAAGACCAAAGTCAACTTCAGATGGAGGTGTTTTTGGGAGTGATAAAGCTTTTAAATATCCAATTAAAAAAATGTGGGAAGTAGAAGGTGAAAAAGTATTATATGTAAAATCATATAAAAATGAAAAAGGTAACCTTAGAGCAAGAACACTATCTGAAAGATTTGAACAATTATTTGAAACAGAAGTAAAAAGCATTAAAGACAAAAAAGAGTTAGTAAAATATTTATTTTCAGCAACAGATGTAAAAAATTTTGGTGCAACATTTGCAGAAGGATCAAACAATATAAGTATAACAGGAGCAGTACAAATAGGACAAGGATTAAATAAATATGAAGATACAACTGTTGAAATACAAGACATACTATCACCTTTTGTTGATTCAACAAAAAAGGATACAGCACAAAATACATCAATTGGTAAAAAAATAGTTTCTAATGAAGCACATTATTTTTATCCATTTTCAGTAAATCCAGAAAATTACGATATTTATACTAAAGAAATAGAGGATTTGGAAGGATATACTAGAGAAGATTATGAAAAATTTAAAAAAGGATGTCTAATTGCAGCAACAGCATATAATACAAACAGTAAATCTGGTTGTGAAAATGAATTTGCAATTTTTGTAGAATGCAAAGAAAATAGTAAATTATATTTAGCAAATTTAGATCAATATATTAAATTTGAGAAAAATGATGAAGGAAAAGATATTATAGATATAAGCCAATTAGAAGAAATTTTAAATGAAGAAAAAACAAAGCAAGAAATAGAAAAAGTAGAAATTTATTATAATTCGTATACAACTAATTTAATAGGAGCAAGAGAAAGCGATGAGGTAAGAGAATTATTTTAGAATATCAAAAATAGCATAAAACCTTGAGAAAGGAGAAAAAATGGAAACAATAAAATTCGACCTAACTGCGACAATGGCAATTATAAGAAAACCAGATAGTAATGAAACATATTATACATATAATTTCCCACATAAGATTATGATTTTAGGAATGCTAGGAGCAATTATTGGATTAAATGGTTATAATTATTATTCACTTCAAAAACTTTTAGGAAAAAAAGTAAATGCAATGCCAGAATTTTATGAAAAGCTAAAGCAATTAAAAATAGCTATTGTTCCAAACTTAGGAGATAAAAACTTTTCTAGAAAAATACAAGCATTTAATAATTCAGTAGGATATGCTTCAAAAGAAGTTGGTAATAATTTAATAGTAAAAGAACAATGGCTAGAGTTACCATCTTGGACAATATACATATTAGAAGATAGTAGTGAAGAATATAAGAAGATAAAAGAATATTTAATAAATAAAAAATGTGAATATATTCCATATGTAGGAAAAAACGATCATTTTGCTGACATAAAGAATGTAGAGATAGAAGAAACAAAAGAATTAGAAGAAAATATTAATAAATTAGATAGCTTATATGAAGAAAATATAGCAGAAGAAGTAGATAATTTATTTGACGAAATATTAGGATTTGAGATAAAAAAAGATAAAAGATATTTTTACAAAGAATTATTACCAATAGAATTAAATGAGAAAATAGGTTATAGCAAATTTTCTAATTTTATTTATACAAACAAGGAAATAAATGTTATAGACAAGTCAAATATCCATAAGGTAGGAAATAAAAATATATATTATTTTTAATATATAAAAACAAAAAATAGCATTTGTTATTATGAGAGGAATGGATGTATATATGGAAAATAAATTTATAGAAAACATCTTAAAGGAATTGAATAATACTTATTATGCACATACAAAAACCAGTGGTTCTAAAGAACTGCTGGTTTCTCATCTTAAATTGACATATAAGTATTATGAAAAAATGGAACAGGAGAAAAAATTAGATATTCTAATAAAAAATATAATTAAAGATACTTTTAATATAGATAACAATTTAACAGAAGATATATACATATTATTTAAACAAGCAATATATTATCATGATATTGGAAAGATAAATCCATTATTTCAAAAAAATAAGATGAATAATGACCTAAAGATTGAAACAGAAAATACGGATGACACACATGCAGCATTATCAGCTAGAATATATATTGATTCAGTTATAGAAATGGTAATGAAAGAGAAAACAAGGTTAAATAGGGAAGATTTATTTATAAAACTCTATTCAGGATATTTTTTTGGATATATTATATCAAGACATCATACAAAATTAGAAACTTTAAGCAATTTATTGGATAGCATAAAAAACAAAAAAATACCACAGATTTCAGACCCACAGAGTAATGTTTATGAAATGCAATTAAATCAAAATAATATAGAAAAAGTATTAGAAAGCTTAAAAGTTAAAGAAATAAATATGTATATATTATGCAAATTGCTATATTCTTGCATAGTAACAGCAGATTTTTATGCAACATATGATTATATGTCAGGTAAAGATATTAAATTTGAAATAGAAAAGCAGGACAACTTATTTGAAAAATACGAAAATTCAGATTTAATAAAAAATATTAGAAAATATGCAAAAAAAGAAATAGAGCTAGAAGAAATAAACAAACTAAGAAGTGAGATGTTTCTTGAAACAGAAAGTAATTTAAAAAACAACTTAGAAAAGAACATATTTTATTTAGAAGCTCCAACTGGTGCAGGTAAAACCAATATGGCAATTAACTTAGCAAGAGTATTATATAAAACAAATAAGGATATTACATCAATACATTATATTTTCCCATTTAATAATATTATAGAACAAACCGATAAAACATTTCATAAATATTTTTCTAAATATGAAGATTATGTAGTAATAAATTCAGTTTCAGCTATGACAAGCGATAAAAATGAAAACTTAGATTATGAGGAAGTATACACAAAAAATATATTTAACCAATATCCAATAATAATTACTTCACATATAAATTTATTTAATACATTGTTTGGAACAGGAAAGGAAAAAAATTATAGCTTATATAATTACATAAATAGTGTTGTGATTTTAGATGAAATACAAGCATACTCAAACAATATTTGGAGAGAAATGATAGAAATGTTTGACAGTTATGCAAAATTATTAAACATAAAATTTATAATAATGTCTGCAACATTACCAAGATTAGATAGATTATTAGATGAAAAAATATCAAATTTTGTTACACTAATAAATGATACAGAAAGATATTATAAAAATGATTTATTCGGAAAAAGAGTAAATCTGAATTACGATTTATTAACTACAAAAATGGATATACAAACATTGACTGAAGAAATATTAAAGCATCAAGGTAAAAAGATTTTGATTGAATGCATAAAAAAAGATACAGCAGAAGAACTTTATAAAAATTTAAAAGAAAAAATAGATAATGTATATATTATGACAGGTGATGACAATAAATATTCAAGACAAAACATAATAGAAAAAACAAAGAAAGACATGTCAATAGTACTAGTTGCAACGCAGACAATAGAAGCAGGTGTCGACATAGATATGGATATTGGCTTTAAAGACATCTCTTTTATAGATAGTGAAGAACAATTTTTAGGAAGAATAAATAGATCTAATAAGAAAAAAGATTGCATAGCATACTTTTTTGACCTAGATGATGCAAAAACAATTTATAGAAAAGATAAAAGACTACAATATAACTTGAATAAAGAAGTAAGCAAAGAATGGATCAAAAATAAAAGGTTTGAATTGTTTTATAATAAAATCTTGCAACAAATAAAAGAAGAAACTGAAGAATATACAGAAAAAAATATAAATAATTTTAAAAAATATTGCAAATTAATTAACTACAAAAAAATAGAAGATATTATGCAACTCATAAAAACTAATACAATAGATATTTTCATCAACTATACAATTAATATAAATGGAAAAGAAATAAAAGGTTCAGATATTTTTAAAAAATATATTAAAATTTACAAAGATGATCAAATATCATATTCAGAAAAGAAAGTAAAACTATCTAAAATAGCGGAAGAACTAAACTTATTTATATATTCCATAAATCCTAATAAGATAAATTTAATAGAAGGAGAATTAATAGGTGGGATGTACTATGTAGAAGATGGAGAAAAATATATAGTAGATGGAAGGTTTGACAGAAGTAAGTATTTAGAAAAGGGAGATGAATTATTCTTATGAAAATAACTGGAACAATAGTAAACTACTATTTTCATTGTAAAAGGCAATGCTACTTATTCGCAAATAGAATAAATTTAGAAGACAATTCAGAAGATGTAAGAATTGGACGAGTATTGCATGAAATAAAAGCAAAAGATGGAAAGAACACAGAAATTAAATATGAAAATATGGTATTAGATAAAATTTCTTCAAAATATATAGAAGAATATAAAAAAAGCGATTCAGACACAGAAGCAGCTCGTATGCAATTATTATTTTACTTAAAGAATTTAAAAGAAAAAGGAATTATAAAAGAAGGAAAATTGGTATATGAAGAAAAAAACAAGAAGACGACTAGAAAAACAGAAATAATAAAACTAGATGAACAAAATTTAGAAAAGTTGAATAAATGTATGGAGAAAATAGAAGAATTAATAAATCAAGAAGAAGTTCCAAAGGTTGAGAAAGATAAAAAATGCAAACGATGTGCTTATTACGATTATTGTTATTTATAATGGATAAGTAATAATAAAGTATTCGAAACATGAAAAAATGATTGGAAAACAAAATTATAAGTATTAATAGATTAAGATTGGAGAAATTTTATGAAATCAGAAAGCAAATATATATTTTCTAAAGGTGATTTATCTAGACAAGATTTTAGTATAAAATACAAAAACGAAAAAGGTAATTTTTATTTACCAATAGAAAAGATAAAAGAAATATATTGTTTTAATGATATAACACTATCAACAAAACTATTAGATATATTGTCAACAGCAGGAATTATAGTACATTTTTTTAATTATTATGAAAACTATATAGGTACATTTTATCCTAAAGAATCTTTAATAAGTGGAAGATTAGTAGTTAAACAGGCAAATACATTTGAAAATAATCGTTTAGATATTGCAAAAGCAATAGTAAAAGGAATTGCCAAAAATATAAGATATATTTTATATCATTATTATAGACATGGGGCAAAAGAACTAAAAGAGACAATAGACTTTTATAATAAAGATGTTAATAGATTATTAGAAAAAGCTAATAATATAAAACAAATATTATCTGTTGAAGGAAGAATATGGGCTATTTTTTATTCTACATTTAAGTACTTTTTGCCAAAAGAGTTTATTATTAATAAAAGGGTAAAAAGACCACCAGATAATCCTATGAATGCAATGATATCATTTGGAAATACTTTACTTTATACTAAAACTATTGCACAAATATATAATACACACTTAGAACAATCGATATCTTTTTTACATGAACCAAGTGAAGCAAGATTTTCTTTAAGTTTAGATTTAAGTGAAGTTTTTAAACCAGTAATTGTATTTAGAACAATATTTGATTTAGTAAATAATAAAAAAATAAAAGTAGAGAAGCATTTTGAAGAAAAATTAAATTATTCATTATTGAATGAAGAAGGAAAAAAGATATTTATAGAGGCTTTCGAAGATAGGATAAATAAAACATTTGAACATGCTAAGTTAAATAGAAAAATTACATATAAACAAGCAATTAAATTAGATGGATACAAACTAATAAAATATATTACTGAAAATAAAGAATTTTGTCCATTTGATTTGGAAGAAAAAATTTGAGATGAAAGAAAGTAAAACTCTTTTATACTATATGTACTTTTGAAGAAAATTGTAATTATAACATATTAAGTAAAATAAATTTTCAATGTTATTAGGTGTGACTTTAGTAAAGTAAAAAGGAACTTATTAGAAGGATACTTTGCAAAATTTAATTTAATTATTAGAATTTTTTAGTGAAGTAAGGAAGGATTGAATTTTTAATGAAAAAGCAAATAAATTATAACTATGTTTTTTTATTTTATGATGTTGAAGAAAAAAGAGTAAATAAAGTATTTAAAAAATGCAAGAAATATTTAAATCATTGGCAAAAATCGGTTTTTAGAGGAGCTTTAACAAATTCACAAATACTAGAATTGGAGTCCGAATTGAAGAAGATTATAGATAAAGAAAAGGATTTTATATCAATTATTAAAATTATGGATTTTAAAACAATAGGAGAGACTACATTAGGAAGTATTGATAAAAATACTGAAGATATATTTTTATAGTTTTCCAACTTATGCGAGGAAAAGCTTGGTATAAGTAGAAATTTTAAAATAATAATTACTTGGAAAAAATTAAAGAAGTGTTGATTTATAAGCTTATTTATATTATTATGTATTTAAATAGTGCCATAAATGGCCATGGTTTAACTTTAACATGAGATGTATTTAAATGTTTGCTCTTTTATAGCATTAGTCTGTTCCTTTATGTTTAACTTTAACATGAGATGTATTTAAATTTTTAACATTTCTGCGGATGAATCTTTTAATCTTAGTTTAACTTTAACATGAGATGTATTTAAATTGCATGATACTTGCTTTTGTATTTCTTATACAAGAAGTTTAACTTTAACATGAGATGTATTTAAATTTCTCAAGGGTTAAAAAAATGTGACATTTTTTCAGTTTAACTTTAACATGAGATGTATTTAAATTCAGAATAACGAAAACCATTAGAAATTGCATTAGGTTTAACTTTAACATGAGATGTATTTAAATGGTAGAGTAATTCCACAAAATTATAAAGGTGTATCGTTTAACTTTAACATGAGATGTATTTAAATTAATTCCTTGCGTTATATTAGTAGTAGGAGCATATGTTTAACTTTAACATGAGATGTATTTAAATGGATTTAAGTAATAATTGGGAATATACTTATACTAAGTTTAACTTTAACATGAGATGTATTTAAATAATCCAGCTACATATATGGGTATTCCTAACAAAGTGTTTAACTTTAACATGAGATGTATTTAAATTAAACACCAGTTTCATTGTAAAAAGCTAGTGCTATGTTTAACTTTAACATGAGATGTATTTAAATTATAAAATAAAAATTGTAAAGAGGTGATAAAATGAGTTTAACTTTAACATGAGATGTATTTAAATTCTGGTGGTAAAACAATGGCTATTGGACAAGCAAAGTTTAACTTTAACATGAGATGTATTTAAATACCATTTTGGGAGTGGAGAATTCTTTTATTATCTGAGTTTAACTTTAACATGAGATGTATTTAAATGAGTGATACATTACTAAGATATGCAAGTATGAAACTGTTTAACTTTAACATGAGATGTATTTAAATACAAAAGCTGACAACAAAAAGGAATAAAATACAAGTTTAACTTTAACATGAGATGTATTTAAATTAATGTAACTACAGCATTTATTATAATCAACAATTTGTTTAACTTTAACATGAGATGTATTTAAATTTTTCTTCGTTCTCCTCTTCATTCACTTGTTTTATGTTTAACTTTAACATGAGATGTATTTAAATGCCAACGCAGTGAATGTTCCTACTACTATTGCCTTAGTTTAACTTTAACATGAGATGTATTTAAATGTAAAGCAAGAAGAAATAGAAAAAAGAACAGAAATAGTTTAACTTTAACATGAGATGTATTTAAATTGTAAGTAAATGTATCTGCATTTATCTTTTTTATTAGTTTAACTTTAACATGAGATGTATTTAAATTATGGCGGGTCAATTATCACTAAATCTATGCTTTTGTTTAACTTTAACATGAAATGTATTTAAATTCTACAAACAGATAGTCAATTCCTAGATTCTCAAAGGTTTAACTTTAACATAAGATGTATTTAAATTAATGATCATGTGTTATAAATATTAAATCTGCATCGTTTAACTTTAACATGAGATGTATTTAAATATTAAAAGTAATGCTACTGTTTGTTGCCCTAATTGGTTTAACTTTAACATGAAATGTATTTAAATAAGGACTTAGAAAAATTGTAAAAATATAAATACATTAAGAAATATTAACTTCACAACAGGAGATAGCTAATTAATTAAATTAAACAGATGTCACAATTATCACAAGAAGATAGTGAACAATTAGATGCTGGTAAGAAATATTTATCTGGAAGAAAAAAGATATACAACAAGTATAGGAATATAACTAATTAAGATAATGAGATTATAGAACAAGCAAAAGAAGTTATAATTTCAAACGAACAAAGAAAAAGAACTAAAGATCACTGGTTAGATGTGGCCAAATACATAGGAACTAGTATAATAGATAAACCAGATTCAGAAATACAAAAAATTGCATATAAAAGTTGGCAAGAGGAAACACCTAACAATTCAGATAATTTAAATAAACAAGGCCAAAAATATGTGAAATTCATGTCAGATGATTGGATTGATACCATATATGATGCAGTAGAGAAACAAAGACAAAAGAGTGGCTATGTTGCGAAGAATGATACAATTAATGCTTAGATAGCTTGTATAAAGAATACACAAATAATCAAACCGTTCAAAATAATATTGATACATCAAAAATGAATTTAGTAGATAGTGCAAAAGCATATAATTTAAACGCTAACGATAAAACAATACAAAGTATCAATCAAAAATTAAATGACAGAGGTATAGCAAGTAGATTTGATGGCAACTTGTTTACAAATACTGACGGAACACCTAACAAAGATATAGATGCATTGTGGAGAACAACTACAGATGAAAACGGAAATACACATAGAGAAATAGTATCCAATCCTTATGTAGATGGAGATATAAATGAGCAAAAAACAATGCAACAGGTTACTATTCATGAAATGTTGCATGATATGGCTGTAGATAAGCAAGTAAGAAATGACTTATTTAAGTTAGTATTAGATAAAAATAAAACTAGAGATGGATATAGTGATGCAAGAAGTAATCTGGAAGAAATGTATTCACAAGTATATGATAAAAGCAGCAAAGATTTTAAAGATTTAGTAGATGAAGAAGAAGTTGCAGATACATTAGCACAAAAGTTAGGAGATCAAGACTTCATTAATTCTTTGAATAAAGAAAAGCCTAATGTATTTAAGAGAATATATAACTGGGTAGTAGATAAGTTAAACAAATTTACAGGAAGCAAAAATGAGAAGCTTTATTGGGAAGATGTAAAGAATAAATTTGAAAGTGCTTATAAACAAGATTATCAAATAGAGAATAAAACAAATGCAAAATATTCTGTAGGTGGAAAAGAAGGACTAAAAAATATTACGGATTCTAGCAGAAGGAAGGCCTTAAAAGTTATAATCTAGCTAAAAAAATGGCTAAAGAAGGAAAGAATAATAATGAAATATTTGCTAAAACTGGATGGTTTAGAGATAAAGTAACAGGAGAAATGAAATTCAATTTTTCGGATAAAGACATGGATATTATTTCAAAAAATTATGAAATTGGAAAAGAGTATACTTTGAAAGAAATATTGAAACATGATACGTTATTTGAGATTTACCCACAATTAAAAGATTATAAAGTTGTTATAGAAGATATGAATGCTAACAAAGAGAAGAAAACTATAGGAGGGGATTATAATAGATATACTGATAAAATAAGACTTGATTATAGAAGATTTAATAAAAAAAGTGATGTGGAAGGAACCTTGATTCATGAAATACAACATGCAATACAAAAGATAGAAAATTTTTCAAGAGGTGCATCTACAGTATGGGGAAAAAATTTTTATAAAAAAAGTCCTGGAGAAATAGAAGCTAAAGATACGAGTACTAGATTAATAGAAGAAAAATATAATGATAAAAGTTTAAATAATATTATGCCTAAATCTGGAAATATTAAAGTACCTATACTTGATAAAATGAAAATAGGGTTATATAATTACCTTAACGATAAAAAAAGCGGTAAAAAAGGCGGTATAAATAATGACGAAGTTATTTCAAAAGATCAAGGAAAAGATACACAATTTGACAGAAAAAATAACAGATTGGTATTGGGCGGAATAAATAAAAACTCTTTAGAAAATACGCAAGGAGCATGGCTGTCATTCCTAGAAAATCAAATAGGATCAACAGAAAAAGGCAAGACAGTTCAAGAATTAAGATTACCTACAAAGGAAAACTGGGATATAGTTAAAAGTCAAAATATAATAAAACAAAACAATAAAGGAAGACTAAAAGACATAGGTATAACAGAAAATAATGACCTAATAACCAATAGTAATGATGAAGATGTAGGAGAAGAAAATATAGCTCAAGTTTTATAAGAAAAGCCATCAAAAGAATTAGCTATATGTTAAACCTAAATATAATAAAATTTATAATTTATTAGTAATTTTTTCAAAATAAAAAAGAGAATTAAAAATATGAAAACTAAAGTGAATCTAAATTATTAAATAAAAAAATTAATAAGGAGGGTTCATTTTTAATTCTTAATTATTCACACGATATAAAAACATATAAACTGACTACTCATACTAATAGAAAAAAATAAAAAGAAAATATATAATAACTAAAACCATAGGAATAGAAAGGAACAAAATAGACCATGGTAATAGATAAAATAAAGAAAATAAACAAAGAAGAGAAAATAGAAAAAAATACTAAAGCAGCAGATATGCTTATAGGAAAATGGGTAAAATGTGACGAGTGCAAAGAAATTTTATATAAAGATGATGTACATAAAAATTTTAGTGTATGTCCAAATTGTGGTAAACACTTTAGAATATCTGCAAGAAGACGAATAAAGCAAATAATAGACGAAGGCACATTTGTAGAAACTCATGAAAAAATACCATTAACCAATCCGATAGAATTTGAAGGATACATTAAGAAAATAGAAGCATTACAAGAAAAAACAAAAATTCAAGAAGCCGTTACAACAGGAATTGGCGAAATACATGGAAATAAAACAGTTATAGCTGTAATGGATGGCAATTTTTTAATGGGAAGTATGGGAAGCGTTGTTGGAGAAAAAATAACGCTTGCGATAGAAGATGCAATTAGAGAAAAACTACCATTTATAATTTTTTGTGTGTCAGGTGGAGCAAGAATGCAAGAAGGGATGGTATCATTAATGCAAATGGCAAAGACATCTGCAGCTGTATCAAAATTGGATGACTGTGGATTGTTAAATATAACAGTTCTAACAGATCCAACAACAGGAGGTGTTACAGCAAGTTTTGCAAGTTTAGGAGACATTATCTTAGCTGAGCCTAATGCTTTAATTGGATTTGCAGGTCCAAGAGTTATAGAACAAACAATAAATCAAAAATTGCCAGAAGGATTTCAACGAGCAGAATTTTTACTAGAACATGGTTTTATAGACAAAATTGTAGAAAGAAAAAATATGAAAAGAACATTGGCACAAATTTTAGAATTACACAAAAGTTAGAAAGGAGATGAAAAAATGGCTAAAAAAACAGCTTGGGATATAGTTATGCTTGCTAGAGATTCGCAAAGGCCAAAAGCAAAAGATTATATAGAAAACATTGTAGACGATTTCATCGAGTTTCATGGTGATAGATGTTTTGGTGATGATAAGTCTATAATTGGAGGAATAGGAAGAATAAATGGAAAAGCAGTTACAATTATAGGTCAAGAAAAAGGTAGTTCAACAAAAGAAAAAATGGAAAGAAATTTTGGAATGACGAATCCAGAAGGATATAGAAAAGCTCTAAGACTTATGAAACAAGCAGAAAAGTTTCATAGACCAGTAATTACATTTGTAGATACTCCAGGTGCCTATCCAGGAATAGGGGCAGAAGAAAGAGGCCAAGGAGAAGCAATAGCAAGAAGTCTAATGGAAATGTCAAGATTAAAAACACCTATAATTTCTATAGTAATAGGAGAAGGTTCTAGTGGAGGAGCATTAGCAATTTGTGTTGGAGATAAGATTGCAATGCTAGAAAATAGCGTATATTCAGTTTTATCACCAGAAGGATTTGCAAGTATTTTGTATAAAGATGCAACTAAAAATAAAGAAGCATCCGAGAAAATGAAGATTACAGCAAAAGATTTAAAAAAATTAGGTATAATAGATGACATCATAAAAGAAAAAGATGATAAAAAAGAAAATTTAGAGTTTGTTTCAAAAGAAATGAAAGAATACATAACAAAAACATTAAACAAATTAGACAAGTTAGATGTAGAAGATTTATTAAATCTTAGATATGAAAAGTATAGAAAAATAGGAAAGATGGAGGAATAAGATTATGTTATTAGAAAATAAAAAATTAGTATTAATGGGTGTAAGAAACAAATGGAGTATTGCATGGGGAGCAGCAAAATCTGCACATGATAATGGAGCACAATTAATTTGTACATATAATCCAGAAGAAGGTTCAGAAAAATTAGCAAAATTATTAGAAGAATTTCCAGGAACAAAATTATATCCATGTGATGCCGGTTCAGATGAAAGTATAAGAGATTGTTTTTCTGCTATTAAAGCGGACTTTGGAAAAATAGATGGAATATTACATAGTATAGCACATGCTTTTACCGATGATTTAAGAAATGATTTCATAAATACATCAAGAAATGGCTATGCTCATGCATGTGACGTAAGCGCATATTCTTTAGTAAAGATAGTAAATGAAGCTGTAATGCAAGATGTTTTAAATGAAGGAGCAAGTATTGTTACATATACATATTATGGATCAGAAAAAGCAGTTGTTGGATACAATGTAATGGGGGTTGCAAAAGCAGCGCTTGAAGCAAGTATTCGTTATTTAGCACAAGATTTAGGAAAGAAAGGTATTAGGATTAATGGAATATCTTCAGGTCCAATAAAAACTTTATCTGCAAAAGGAATTAAAGATTTTGGATCAATATTAGATGTAATAGAAGAAAAAGCTCCAATGCATAAAAATGTTACAATAGAACAAGTTGGAGATACAACAACATTTTTATTTAGCAATATGTCATCAGGAATTACAGGAGAAATTATACATGTTGACAATGGTTTCACAACAGTAGGTGTATAATAAAGTAATACTATATGATATAATTAAAAAAACGGAGGAAATTATGAATATAGAAATTACTAAAAATATAGAAGAGGCAAATTGCATAACACATAATGGAACTTTTCACTGTGATGAAATATTTTCTACTATAATGTTTTCTAAATTATTGCCAAAAGTTATAGTATGTAGAACATCTAATCTTGAAAAAGCTACAAGAGAGCAATATATTTATGATGTAGGTGGAGGAGAATTAGATCATCATCAATTTGGAGGAAATGGACAAAGAGTTAATGGCGTAAAATATTCTTCTTGTGGTTTAGTTTGGAAAAAATTTGGAAAAGAGATAATTAAAAAATACGAAAAAAATTACACAGAAGAGATTTGGAAAATGTTAGATAAAAACTTAATACAGTATATTGATGCTAGTGATAATGGGCAAATACCAGATATAAATGTGGATTATAAATTAGTACAGTTAGCTGGCATAATATCTGAATTTAATCCGAATTGGGATGAAGAGATAGACCCAGATATTAAGGTTAAAGAAGCTTTAAAAATAGCTGAAATTATATTCAACAATGCTATTGAAAGTACTGTTTCTAAAGTGAAAGCTAAAGAAAAAGTAGATATTGCAATAGAAAATTCTAAGGATGGAATTATGGTTTTAGAAAAGTTTTTTCCTTGGAAAGAATTTTTACTAGAATCAAATAATAGTAAAGCAAAATTAATAAATTTTGTTGTTTTTCCATCTAATAGAGGCGGGTACAACATTTATACTGTTCCAGAAAAATTAGGTTCTTTTTCTAGCAGAAAATTATTCCCTAATGAGTGGGCAGGACTTCAAGGCGAAGAGTTACAAAAAGTGACAGCTGTGAAAACAGCAAGATTTTGCCACAATAAATGCTTTATTTGTGCTGTAGATACTATAGAAGATGCAATAAAAATTGCACATATAGCTAATGAAAATTAATATTTCTATTATGAAAAAATATTAAGAACGTAAAATATAGTAATATGAAGCATTCTATGAATTTGTTTTTTAAAAAATTAAATTTTGAAGAATAATGATAAAAAAGTACTTGACAATTTTAGTTTTAATATGCTATTATTAGTAATGTTAAAGCTAATGCGGATGTGGCGAAACTGGCAGACGCGCTGGTCTTAGGAACCAGTGCCAACGGCGTGGAGGTTCGAGTCCTCTCATCCGCACCAATTAAATATAGTTTTTATTACAAACTCACAGAAAATAAGAAAAAGTGAGAGTGCTGAAAGTGGCTTATATAGATGATTAGAGGATATATATCTAATCATCTGTTTTTTTGCCAATTTCTCTGAGTATGTTACAAATTTTTAAAAAATGTTACAAATTTATGTTACAAAAAAATATGATTTAGGAATATTGAATATTGATGATAAATAAATGTGAGTAAAAAGTCTTTATAAGATTTTTATATTATAACTAATCACAACCGCCTGTGAATGGGTGTTTATGATTAGTTAAAGCAAAAATAAGAAGGAACATATGCTGTAAGGTATGCATATGTTCCTTCTGCGTTAATTGGAATTAATAATAAAGATCAATCCATTTTAAAGAAGTATCTGATTCATCAAATGGAGTGATTAGTGTTTCTTCATCGAGATTTTCACTGTCTGATGTTGAAAGGACGAATTTCCCTTCGTCATTTTCAATTAAAACAGCAGATAAATCATCAGCTAATGCAACCGGAGTTCCGAAGATTTCGTTCGTGTACACACTGCAATACATCTTTGAAACATCAGGTGTTGTAATCAAGAGTAGCAGTTTATCCTGCCTAACAGAAAATACATTTATGTCTGGTTCATCTTGAACTAAGTACATTTCATATTCCTCAATTGGTTCAGACAGTTCGGCTTCAACGCTTGCTAAGACGTTTTTGGGTTCCGAACTAGATAGAACTGCAATACCTCCTCCACAAATTACAACTGTTGCTAACAAGGTTACCACTAATTTTCTTTTCCGCATAACTTTTTCCTCCTACTAGTTAAAATTTTTTGTAACTGTAAATATTATAACATAGATAACATAAAAAATCAATTTATGTAAATAAAATACTTTCGATAGCAAGACTAATAAGTTTAATAATTTAAAGTAAAAAAATAAAGATATAAAACAACGATGCTAAAAAACTTGTATTAATAGTGAAAATTTTACAAAATAAAAAAATAATTTAAAAAAATTAAAAAAAGAGTTGACAAAGTGATAGGTAATAGTTTAAAATAATAAATGTTCACAAGAGATGGTGAGTATGGCGTAGTTGGTTAACGCGCCAGTTTGTGGCACTGGAGATCCTGGGTTCGAATCCCAGTACTCACCCCAGATTTTTACAAAACATATGGGTAGAAATAGGGTGAAGTTAATTATATATTGGGCTGTAGCCAAGCGGTAAGGCACCAGACTTTGACTCTGGCATGCGCTAGTTCGAATCTAGCCAGCCCAGCCAATAATTAGAGTATCAACGATTATAGAAGTTGGTATTCTTTTTTTGTATAATAAAAAGGCATCAAATTTGAGGTGAAGAGGGAGAAAAATATGGAAATATATAACCTTAAAAATAAATTGGAATATTTAGATGAAGTTGCAAAACTAGAATACGAAGAATGGGCTCAAAATAAGGAAAATAATAGAGATACAAGAATTGAAAGAAAAAAAGAAAAAATAAAGAATATGTTTTTTTATAAGTCATTTTGTAAATTGATTTTAATCGACAAAGATAAATTAATTGGCTTTATATCAATTTTTCCATCAGATTGCGAAGAAGAAGAATCGCTAACACCTTGGTATTCAACTATGTATGTAAAAAAGGAATATAGGAATCATGGATATTCAAAATTATTAAATGATGCTATATTAAATGAAGCTAAAAAGAGGGAGTTTAAAACTATATATTTAAAAACAACTTTAAAAAATTATTATGAAAAGTTTGGAGCAATTTTTGTAAAAAAATTAAAATCAAGTGAATATTTATATAAATTTGAACTTTAGTATAATTTATTAATTTGTAGTCTTTTTTAATTGATTAGAATATTTTACTTTTAGCACTATCTATCTAACTCCTCGCGATTTATATACAAAACAATACAAAATCTAATTTTCTTCCAAGTTTTCTAAACCATATTCAATAATTTGATTCATAACACTATTAAAACTTAATTCATTGTTTCGTTTACTGTAATAATTCACTATATAAATTACTAGACAAAGAATAAGATTTATGATAACATAAAAAACGTTGTTACTCTTTTATATATAGTAAAAAAATATAGCAAATGTTAGATTTTTGCACTTACAGTTAAAAATCTTGCGATTGCTTTTTTTGTACTTTAAAATAAGGAAGGAGAAGAAATATGTTAGTATCAATAGGTTTAATAATTTTAGGATTTATATTACTTATAAAAGGAGCAGACTTTTTAGTAGAAGGAAGTAGCAATATAGCAAAGAAATTCCATATACCCGAAATAATAATAGGGCTAACAATAGTATCTATAGGAACTTCGATGCCAGAGTTATTTGTGAGTACTACATCTAGTATAAATGGGTATGCAGATATGTCGATAGGTAATATTATAGGAAGTAATTTATGTAATTTATTATTAATTTTAGGACTGTCAGCGTTAATAAGACCAATAAAATTTCAAAGAGAAACAAGATTAATAGAAATGCCAATGTGTTTAGCTGTTACAATTATATTTATGATATTTTGTAACACTGCAGGAACAATACAAAAAAGTGAAGCAATAGTGTTAATTATTTTATTTGTATTATTTATAATATATACAATTGTAATGGCAAAAAAAGGAGAAAAATTTGACGAAGAAGATACAATTGTCGAAATTAAAACAGATAGCAAAAAAATACCAATAGCAAAAAATATAATATTTATTATATTAGGAATTATTGGATTAAAAATTGGTGGAGACTTAACTGTAGATAATGCTTTAATAATTGCAAGACAATTTAACGTAAGTGAAAAAATAATAGGGTTAACAATACTTGCAATAGGTACAAGCTTACCAGAGCTAGTAACAAGTGTTACAGCAGCAATAAAAGGAAATAGTGATATTGCTATAGGGAATATTATAGGATCAAATATATTTAATATATTATTCATTATTGGAGTTTCAGCAGTAATTTCTCCATTAGAATATAATTTTACATATAATATACAAATGATAATATTAATAATCGCAATGTTAGTACTATCTTTATTTCCAGTAATACCACCTAAAAATGAAATGAGCAGAATGAATGGAGCAATATATTTAATACTATATGCAATATATATGGGTATTTTATTCGTAGTATAGGGACAAAAATATTATTAGAACATTTAGGGATATTCTAAGACAAGATTAGTTGGGTATATATCGAACTAGGGGGACAGCACCTAAAATTCCAGTTTCATTACACAAAAAATTCACCAGTAAAGCAAAAAGTTTTACTGGTGAATTTTTGACTTAATTATTATAAGTACTATAATAATAGCCTTCTACAATTTTTACGAATTGTGTATTGGTAGGAGCTCTGGTAAAACCTTCAAAGCGTTCAAAAATTCTTTTATAAAGAGGAGTTTTCGTTCTAAAGGCGGCTTCTTTAGCAGAACGCAATTCTCTTTCAGAAAAACCGTTTTCCTCGAGAACTTTATAAAACTGCTTTCCAGGTGATACATTATTTGCATGGTAATATTCAATAGCAAATAGTGTACATTCTAAACCTTTACCCCAACGAGTTTTTCCAACTCCTAAGTTTATTAAATATTGCTTTAAAGATATTTCGACAGGAGGAAGGTTAAGTTCAGCTTTTAACTCGTCTAACCTAGCATTTACTTCCAATTCAACCTGTTCTTTTAACCGAGCTGCTACTTCCAATTCAACTTGTTCTTTTACAAGCTTTTTTATGTGCTCTTTTAATTTTAATTCATTTGCCTTATTCATAAATAGAGCCTCCTTTTAGTATTATCAACAGTTGCACATGTAAATATTATACAACAAATTTACATAAAGTTCAATAAAATAAAAAATTTACAAAAAGTTTACACTAAAATAAGTTATTTGTGATACAATAGAAACATTATTAAAAACTTTAGCAAATTTACTACTAACATGGAATATTTGCATTAAATTAATAAATATTATAAAAATTTTAGGAGGCAAAAATGATAAAAGCAGCACTAATATTAGAAGGTGGGGCACTAAGAGGAATGTATACATCTGGTGTATTAGATACATTTTTAAAACATAATATGGAATTTGAATGCGTAGCAGGTGTTTCAGCAGGAGCATTAAATGCAATGAGTTATATAACTAAGCAAGAAGGAAGATCTGCAAAAATAAACTTAGAATATTGTGATGATCCAAAATACATAGGAAGAAAAGCAATTAGAAAAAATAAAGGAATAATTGGATATGACTATTTATTTGGAGATATTTCTGAAAATAAAGTTCCTTTTGACTATAAGGCATTTGAAGATGCAAAACAACGATTTATAATAGTTACAACTAATTGTGAAAAAGCAGAAACAGAGTATTTAGAAAAAGACAATTGTGATAATTTATTTAAAGCTGCACAAGCCTCTTCTAGTATGCCACTTGCTTCAGCTATGGTAGAAATAAATAAAAATCATTATCTAGATGGAGCAGTAACAGATAGTATACCAGTAAAATGGGCTTTACAAGAAGGATATGAAAAAGTTGTTGTAGTTTTAACAAGAGACAAAAAATACAGAAAGCCAACAACATCAAATAAGATGAAAAAATTATATAAAATTGCATATCATAAATATCCAAAATTAATAAATAAATTGAATACAATGCCAGAAAGATATAATAAATTGCAAGATGAATTAATAGAATTAGAAAAAGAAGGAAAAATTTTTATAATAAGACCAGAAAAAGAAGTAACAGTAGACCGTTTAGAAAAAAATAAGACAAAACTAGAAGCGTTATATAAAGAAGGTATTACCGAAACAGAATCAAAGTTGGAAGATTTAAAAAAATATTTAGATATTTGTTAGGAGGGTTATGGAAAGAACAAAATTAAGAGATAGAATTCTTCCTAAATATACAAAGGGAGAAGAAATTTTTAATATGACTTCACATATTGTTGGTGGAGTGCTTGGTGTAGTTGCACTAGTCTTATGTATAGTGTTTGCGTCAATAAATGGAAATGTTTATGGCATAGTAAGTGGTTCTATATATGGTGCTACAATGATAATTTTGTATACGATGTCTAGTATATACCACGGACTAAACCCAAAAAGAAAGGCAAAAAAAGTTTTCCAAATACTAGACCATTGTTCGATCTATTTACTAATTGCAGGTTCGTATACACCATTTGCATTATGTACATTTAGAGAGTATGATACGGCACTTGGGTGGACTATATTTGGAATTATTTGGTTTATGGCAATATTAGGCATTATTTTAAATTCTATCGATATAAAAAAGTTTAAAGTATTTTCTATGATTTGCTATTTAGTAATGGGTTGGTGTATTATATTTAAAATAAATTTGTTACCAAGTCTACTTGGAACAGCTCGGATTTGTACTATTATTACTAGGAGGATTAGCTTATACAATAGGAGCAGTGCTTTATGCCTTAGGTAAAAAACATAAGTATATGCATTCAATTTTCCATTTATTTATATTATTAGGTAGTTTACTACAATTTTTTACAATATTATTATATGTTATGTAGGAGGATAAAGATGAACGAATATATGAAATTAGCAAAAGAACAAGCAAATAAAGGAATGAGAAATTTAGAAGGAGGTCCATTTGGTGCTGTTATAACAGATAAAGAAGGAAATATTATTTCTGTAGCCAATAATCAAGTAATAAAAAATAATGATCCAACAGCACATGCAGAGGTTCAAGCTATAAGAGAGGCTTGCAAAAAATTAAATACTCATGATTTATCTGGACATGTTTTGTATACATCTTGTGAGCCATGCCCAATGTGTTTATCAGCAATTATTTGGGCTAACATCAAAGAAGTATATTTTGCTTGCACAAGAAAAGATGCTGGAAATATAGGCTTTAGAGATGATGCTATATATGAATTTTTAGAAACAAATAATAAAAATTTATTAGACGAAAAACAAATAGATAGAGAAGAATGTATACAACTATTTGAAGAATACCAAAAATTAAATGGAGAAATATATTAATAATAAAAAGCGAGATTTGAGGACTGTCTTTAAAATTTCGCTTTTTTTATTGTATATGAAAAATTAATACAATATTAATAAAATATAAAAACTATATTAATTATTATATGTTACTTTATAGTAAATTGAGGTGATATATTATGAAAAGGAAAGATGTTTTTAAATTTTTATTAGTAATATTTTGGGTTTTTATAATAGGTAGCATTATAGGATATATAGTAGAAACAATAGTAGCTATTGTACAAAATGGCCATTTTATGTCTAGAAAAGGTCTAATATATGGACCTTTAATACCAGTTTATGGAGCAGGGCTAGTCATATATTATTTAGTTATTTCTAAAATAAAAGATGAAAGTAATTTAAAAATATTTTTAGTGACAATGCTTTTAGGTGGAATTGTAGAATATCTATTTTCTTTCTTTCAAGAAAAATTTTTTGGAACTGTTTCTTGGGATTATAGTAATTTATGGTTTAATATAAATGGAAGGACAAGTTTGTTACATTGTTTATATTGGGGAACAGGAGGAGTACTATTTGTAAAATATATTTATCCAATTATTGAAAAGTTAATTAGTAATATAGATATGTTTGCATTAAAGCAAATAACATTAATATTAATGGTGCTACTATTTTTTGATATAGGAATTTCGTGTGCTGCAGCTAATAGACAACAAGAAAGAACTGTAGGAATAGAAGCAAATAGTAAGTTAGATAGCTTTTGTGATGAACATTACCCAGATAGTGTAATGGATTATATTTATTCTAACAAAATAGCTAAATGATAATGTCTTATATTGTTTTATTCATGCTACAAGTTTTAAGTAATATCGTACTTGCTATTTAATAAAAAAAACATATAAAGATTTTTTTGTACTCACGGTACAAACGGAGCAAAAATTATTGACCTTTTTAAAAAGTTATATTATTTTTATATAGTCTAAACTAAAAAGATTACGGAGGAAAACAATAATGAATAAAAATATTTTAGAAGTTACAGACTTAAAAGATATGTTAAATAAAACAAGAAATTTATATGGAGAAAAGATAGGATATAAAGTAAAATTAAATGAAGGCGAGTATGAAACATATACACATAATGAAATAAGAGATATGATAAACTACTTAGGAACAGCTTTAATAAACCTAGGATTAAAAGATAAAAGAATAGCAGTTATAGGAGAAAATAGATATGAATGGGAACTTTCATATTTATCTGTTGTATGTGGTACAGGTATAGTAGTTCCATTAGATAAGTCTTTACCAGCAAATGAATTAGAAGAATTAATAGAAAGATCTGAAGTAGAAGCAATCTTTTATTCTAAGCAATATGAAGAAACTGTAGAAAGAATAAAATATAGTGAAAAGAATAAATTAAAACATTTAATCTCTATGGATTCTAAAAATCATATAGAAGGAATTTACTCACAAAAAGAATTAATTGAGCAAGGAAAAGAATTAGTAGAAAAAGGAGACAAAAGTTTTATAGATGCAAAAATAAATCCAGAAGAAATGAGTATAATGTTATTTACTTCTGGAACAACATCAAAGTCAAAAGTAGTAGCTTTATCACATAAAAATATGGTATCTAATGTAATGGACTTTGCTTCTATATTAGATGTAAATTCAAATGATAGAATATTATCATTTTTACCACTACACCATGTTTTTGAATGTACAGTTGGTATGTTATATTCATTATACATAGGGGCAGAAAGAGCATTTTGCCAAGGAATAAGACATATATTAGAAAACTTAAATGAATATAAAACAACTTTTGCAGCTTTTGTACCTGCAATATACGAAAATATGTATAAAAATATTATAAAAAATTTGGAAAAACAAGGAAAACTTGAATTTGTAGAAAAACTTATGCAAGAAAACAAAAATAAAACGATGGAAGAGAAAAAAGAGATTTTTAAAGACATACATAATATATTTGGTGGTAATATAAAATTATTTATTAGTGGAGCAGCAGCTCTAGACCCAGAAGTAGAAGAAGCGTTTAGAAATTGGGGAATTAATTTGTGCCAAGGATATGGTTTAACAGAAACTTCTCCTGTTATAGGTGTAGAAACAAATGAAAATTTTAGAGTTGGATCAATAGGAAAAGCTCTTCCACATGTAGAAGCTAAAATAGTAGAAGCAAATGAAGAAGGAATGGGAGAACTTGTTGTAAAAGGTCCAAATGTAATGCTTGGGTATTATAATGATGAAAAAGCTACAAAAGAAGTATTAAATGAAGGTTGGTTCCATACAGGCGATTTAGCTAAAATAGATGAAGATGGATATATTTTTATTTGTGGAAGAAAGAAAAGTGTAATTGTTTTAAAAAATGGTAAAAATATATTTCCAGAGGAAATGGAAGCTTTAGTAAATAAAATAGAAGGTGTAAAAGAATCTTTTATATTTGGAAAACAACAATCAGAAGATAAAGAAGACATAAAGATAAATGTAAAAATAATATTTGATAGAGAAATAATAAAAGAAGCATATAAAGTAGAAACAGATGAAGAAATTTATGATGTATTATTAGACAAAATAAAAGATATAAATCAAATAATGCCAAAATATAAATCAATAAAAGGAATAATAATTTCGGAAGAACCGCTACTAAAAACAACAACTAATAAAATAAAAAGGCAAGCAAATTTAGAAATAATAGAAAATGGCTACACAAAAATGAAATAATATGATATAATGCTAATGGCTTTTAAACATAGGTATAAGCCTTTAAACAAACAAAAACAAGTAGAAGGAGGAATTAACAATGTCAGGACATAGCAAATGGCACAATATACAAGCTAAAAAAGGAAAGGCAGATGCAGCAAGAGGAAAAATATTTACAAAATTAGGTAGAGAAATATTAATTGCAGTAAAACAAGGTGGACCAGATCCGGCAGGTAATTCCAAATTAAAAGATGTAATTTCAAAGTGTAAGGCAAACAATATGCCAAATGATACAATAAATAATGCAATAAAAAAAGCTTCTGGAGCAACAGATACTTCAAACTACGAAGAAATAACATATGAAGGTTATGGAACAAATGGTGTTGCAGTTATAGTAGAAGCTAGTACAGACAACAGAAATAGAACAGCAGCAGATGTAAGACATGTATTTGACAAAGCTGGTGGTAACCTAGGAACAACAGGTTGTGTATCATACTTATTTAATAAAAAAGGAATTATAGTTATAGATAAAGAAAGTACAAATATGGAAGAAGATGAGTTAATGATGTTAGCATTAGATGCTGGTGCAGAAGACTTTTCTTCAGACGAAAATTGTTACGAAATAACAACAGAACCTTCAGATTTTTCTGCTGTAAGAGAAGCTTTAGAAGAAGCAAATCTTGAATTTGTAGAAGCAGAAGTTCAAATGATTCCAACAACATATGTTTCTTTAAATGAAGAAGATGGCGAAAAAATGCAAAGATTAATAGATAAACTAGAAGATTTAGATGATGTAATGAATGTTTATCACAACTGGGAAGAATAAATCTTATAAAAATAGTAATAAATTATATAAAAAGCACATATATATTAATATATGTGCTTTTTTCTGTTGGAGATACCGGATATGCTTGTAAGACGGGTAAATGTCAGAGAAAATGTACATATAAAAAATAGATGTCTTAAAAAGATGCTTATAGAAAGGACTAGATATGACATATAATGAAATATTAAAATATTTTCCAAGAAGAATAAGTAGTAGTTTAGAAGACTTATTTAAACAAACAAATTATATTGTAGAAGAAATAAGATTAAGAGCCGAAAGACCTATTATTATAAAACATTCTAAAGGAGAAGAAATTTTAAAAACAACAGTTTCTATAAACGAAATATTAGAAACATTACAACATATTTGTGATAATTCCATTTATACATATCAAAGCCAAATATGTAACGGATTTGTAACAATAAAAGGAGGACATAGAATAGGAATATCGGGGAGTGTAATACAAAACGATGGAAAGATAAGCAATATAAATTATATTTCGAATCTGAATTTTAGAATAGCTAGACAAATAATAGGAGCAAGTAACGAAATACTAAGGTACATATTAAATATAGAAGAAAATAGTATATATAATACATTAATTGCATCTCCACCAGGAGCAGGGAAGACAACAGTTTTAAGAGATATTGTGAGAAGAATTAGTGATGGCATGGAGCAAATTAATTTTAGAGGGAAAACTGTAAGTCTTGTAGATGAGAGAGGGGAGATTGCAGCTATATATAAAGGTGTGCCACAAAATGATATTGGAATTAGAACAGACGTTATGGATAATGTAGACAAAAGCATTGGTATGAAGCTACTAATAAGATCTATGTCACCAGAAATAATTGTGGCAGACGAAATAGGAAAAGAGGAAGATATAGAAGCTATAAATTATGCAGTTTGTTCTGGAATAAAAGGAATTTTTACAGCACATGGTAGCAATTTAAAAGAACTTAAACTAAACCCATCTATTTCTAAAATAATAAACAAACATATATTCGACAGAATAATATTTCTAAATAAAAATATTAAAGGAAAAGTAGAAACAGTATATACACTAGATAAAATGAATAATGAATATGTAATAATTTAAAATTAGTGTTCTAAAATAAAATATACTGAATATACATATAATAGGTGAAAAAACATGGGAATTTTAAAGATAGTGCTTTTAACAATGGTATTGGCAATGTGCAGTTTTTTAGGAATTATAAAAGCAAATAGATTTAAACTAAGGGTAATAGACTTATGTGAAATGAAAAAAGCTTTAAACTTAATTATAACGAAGATGAGATATACATATGAACCATTACCAGAGCTATTTAAAGAAGTTTCAAAAGAATTAAATAAAAATATAGCTAATATTTTTATTACAGCACATACATATATGAATGAATTAAATGCTAAAGAAGCATGGGAAAAATCTGTTGGAGAAAGTAGTAGTAATTTTACAAATGAAGATATAAACATTATAAAAGGACTAGGAAATTTATTAGGAAAAACAGATTTAGAAGGACAACTTATGCAAATAGAATTAACAACAAAATTATTAGAAGATAACATTAAAGAAGCAGAAAGTTTGCAAAGAAAAAATACAAAATTATATAAAACCTTAGGAACGACAATAGGACTAGCTATAATGATTATTTTTATATAAGGAGAGAACATTATGGAGATAAATTTATTATTTAAAATAGCAGCAATAGGAATTTTAGTAGCAGTATTATACCAAGTATTGGTACGAGCAGGAAGAGAAGACCAAGCAATGATGACAACACTTGCAGGTTTAATAATAGTGCTAACGATGGTAATAAAAGAAATAAGTACATTATTTACAAGTGTTAAAACAATGTTTAATCTATAGGGATTAAGGGACGGTCCTTAAAATCCCGGTTTGCAAAAGGATTAAATATATAAAAATAAAAAATGTATAATGGATGATATGTTCATTATTTAGGGAGAAAAAATGGATATTGTAAAAATAGTAGGAATTGGCATTATAGCAGTCATTATAATAACTATAATTAAACAATATAAACCAGAGTTTGCTATTTATGTTTCTATTTTGGCAGGAATAATAATTTTTTTTATGGTTTTCGAAAATCTTTCGGGAATAATTGACCTAATAAATGACTTAACGTTAAAGTCTAATGTAAATAGTGATTTTATAAAGATATTGTTAAAAATTACAGGAATAGCATTCTTAGCAGAATTTGCAGTACAAATATGTATGGACTTAGGCGAGTCAGCACTAGCAAACAAAGTTGACTTAGGTGGAAAAGTTATAATCATTTCACTTTCCATACCAATATTATCTTCATTAATAGAAACAGTTGTACAAATTTTGCCATAAAGGAGCCTTTCATGAAAAAGATTATTATAGCAACTATTATTATTTGCATTTTTAGTACAAGCATTTCTATGGCAAGTACAGAAGAAGAGCTTATAGATTCACAAATGGATTCATTTAATATTTCTAATTTTATAGCCGAAGCAAACAAATATTCTAACGAAGTTCTAAAAGATATGGATATTAAAGATTTACTGGATGATGCTATAAAAGGAAAGCTAGATACAAACGAATTAATAAAAAATTGTGTTCCTCTTCTAGGAACAGAAATTAAAGATGCATTAAAAGTTATGGGAAATATTTTAATAATAGTATTAATACATAGCATATTAAAAAGTGTAAGTGATAATTTAAATAACAAAAGTGTTGCACAGATTACATATTATGTTCAATATATTTTAATTGCGACAGTAATAATGAGTAATTTTTCTAGTATTATAACCCTTACTAAAGAAGCGGTAGCAAATATGATTTCATTTATACAATTATTATTTCCTCTTCTAATGACATTAATGCTAGCTTCGGGAAGTGTTGTGTCTGTAAATTTAGTACAACCAATAATATTGTTTATAATAAATTTAATCTCAAATATATTTCAAACGATAATAATACCAATAATTCTAGTAAGTACAGCATTATCAATTATTTCGAGAATATCGGATAGAATACAAATAAACAAATTATCTAAATTTTTAAAATCTAGTTCTATTTGGATAATAGGCATACTACTTACAATATTTGTGGGAGTTCTATCTATAGAAGGAACACTAGGAAGTAGTGTAGATGGTATTACAGCGAAAACAGCTAAGGCTGCAATTTCTAGTTTTATTCCAGTTGTAGGTAAAGTACTAGGAGATGCAGTAGATACAGTTATAGGATGTTCTGCAATATTAAAAAATGCAATTGGAATAGTAGGTGTTATAGTTGTAATTACAATTTGCATTGTACCAATATTAAAACTTGCAATTATAACTGTAATATATCATTTAACATCAGCATTATGCGAGCCAATAGCAGATGATAAAATAGTAGGATTAATAGCTCAAATGGCAGATACTTTTAAGATATTACTAGCAATATTATGTTCAATAAGTGTAATGTTAATAATTGGAATAACATTAGTTATTAATATTTCTAATACTGGATTAATGTATAGGTAGGTATAAAAATGATTTCATGGTTTAATGGATGGGCAAAAGGAATTGTCTTGGCAGTTGTTATTGTAACTATTTTAGAAATGATTTTGCCTGATACTAAAAATAAAAAATACATAAAAATTGTAATGGGAGTATATGTTACATTTACAATAATTTCACCAATAATTTCTAAACTTACAGGAAATAATTTTACAATTGATGTTAGTAAATATGATTCTTTTAGCAATTCAAACTCTATTCAATCGGTAAACAATATAAAAAGTGTTAATAACCAAAGCATACAAAATGTGTATTTAAATACTATAAAAACAGATATAAAAGAAGAACTAAATATAGCAGGATATACAGCTACCAAAATAGATATAACTGCAGATATAAATATAGAAAAAGAAGAAGCAAAAATACATAGAATTAATTTAGAGCTATATAAGAATGTCGACGAAAATAAGGTAAAGAAAGTAAATAAAGTAGAAATCGGAAAAAAAGAAGAGAAAGAGAAAAATGTATTACTAGAAGAGGAAATACATAAATTAAAAGAAATTATTAGTAAAAAATATGAAATAGAAAAAGAAAAAATTTTTATAAATGGAAAGTAAGGGGGTGGTATATATGTTTAAAGAAAGACTAGAAAAATTTAAAGATAATATGACAAGAAGTGATAACCAAAATAATAAGAAAAAAGTAGAAAACTTAGTTGTTGGAATACTTATTATAATTATAACAGTGATTGCAATTAATACCATCTTATCAGACAGCAAAAAGAGTAAACAAGGTAAACAAACTAATGCAGTAGCAAATACAATATCAGAAGAGGAAAGCAATATTAATGGTAACAAATTAGAAGAAAGATTAGAAGGAATTTTAAGTAAAATTAGTGGTGTTGGAAATGTAGAAGTATTAATAAATTATTCTGAAAGTGAAGAAATAGTAGCTATGTATAATGAAAATAGAAAGGAAACATCTACACAAGAAGAAGATGAAACAGGTGGGACACGTGTTATAACAGAAAATGATATTAAAAGAGATGTTATTTATAAAGAAGAAGGAGGAGAAAAGACACCTATTACACAAAAAACTGTGATGCCTAAAATAGAAGGAACAATAATAACTGCAGAAGGAGCAGATGATGCGAATGTAAAAGAAAATATAATACAAGCAGTATCTGCTGCAACTGGACTTGCATCACACAAAATACAGGTGTTCCAAATGTCTAGTTAATAAAAATTTATTTAAATATATTATAAGGAGAGAATAATATGAATTTAAAAAATGTAAAAAGTAACCAAATCATTTTATTTGTAGTTGCATTAATGCTAGTATCAGCAGGATACCTAAGCTATAGCGTAAGAGAAACACCTGTTTCTAGCAATATTATTTCTGAAAATGAAGTTTCTAGTATAGGTGATGCAAAATTAGTTTCTAATAATAATGTTATAAGTTCTAACACTTTAAACGAAATAGCTGTAGAAACAAATACAAAGCCAAAGACAGACGATTATTTCGCAAGTTCACGATTAGGCAGGGATACAATGTATTCACAAATGGTAGAGAGCTACCAGAGCTTATTAGATAATCAAAATGTAGGAGAACAACAAAAAACAGTAGCAACACAAGAAATAACTAAAATAAACAATATGCAAAACAGCATAATGATTTGTGAAAACTTAATTAAAACTAAAGGAATAGATGATGTTGTAATATTTGTTAATGACAAGAGCATAAATGTAATTGTAAAATCGGATAAATTAGAACAAGATGTAATTGCACAAGTACAAAATATTATAGCAAGAGAGATGAATGCGGAGATTGAGAATATACATATTAGCAATAAATAAAATATAATTCTCGAGTATAGAGAGTTATTCTACTAGTAGAATATTCTTACTATGTAAAAGTTGGAGGCAAAAGCCTCTTCTTTTTATGTAATATAAGAAAACACTTTTATAGTATGAAATTATAACAAATTAATCGTATAAATTAGTATAAAACTCTTGAAATAAAACAATATAATTGATATTATATAATTTGCGTAAGGAGGCATATAAATGAAATTAAATATTGTACTAGTAGAACCAGAAATACCACAAAATACAGGTAATATTGTAAGAACTTGTGCAGCAACAGGAGCAAAACTACATTTGGTAGAACCATTAGGATTTCAAATAACAGATAAATATTTGAAAAGAGCAGGTTTAGATTACTGGGACAAATTAGAAATAGAAAGACATATTTCTTTTTCAGAATTTCTTAAAAAATATGATCCTGAACAAACAAATATGTTTTTTATTACATCTAAAGGAACACATAGGTATGATGAACCTAAGTATGAAGATATGGATGAAGTATTTTTATTATTTGGAAAAGAAACTAAAGGGTTACCAGAAGATATAATGAAAAAATATATTAATAAAACTATGAGAATTCCAATGATAGATGGAATTAGATGTTTAAATTTATCTAATGCTGTTTCAATATTGGCATACGAGGTAATAAGACATACTAATTTCGCTAATTTTAAAGAAACTAGTGAAAGGTTATTGGAAGACTAAGCCAAGGCTTAAATATATATTGGGCTTAAAAGTTATTATTAGGGAGGTTTTTTAAATGATTAAAAAAGTAGCAATTTTAGCAAATGGTGGAGACGTTTCAGGTTTTAATGCTGTAATTAGAGCAATAAAAAAGACTTGCGAAACTAATGGAATTGAATGTTATGGTTATATTGATGGTTACAGAGGTCTTGTAAATAATAATTATATTCGTTTAGATGGAAGCGAAACAGCTTCTGGAATCTTAACAAAAGGAGGCTCAATCATTGGTTCTTCTACAAATGCTATAGTTTTCCATTACAAAGTAGAACACGAAGATGGAACAGTTACTTATGAAGATTTATCAGATCAATGTGTAAGAAATGTAAAAGAAGCAGGATTTGATTGTGTATTTACACTAGGAGGAGATAGTACACAAAAATCTGCAAGAGATTTATTCTTAAAAGGAATTAACACAATAGGTGTTCCAAAAACAATAGATAATGATGTTGCTTGTACAGATGTTACATTTGGATATAATACAGCTGTTCATGTTGCAACAGAAGCATTAGATAGATTACATACAACAGCAGAAACACATGACAGAATAATGGTATTAGAAGTTATGGGAAGATTTGCAGGTTGGATAGCATTAGAATCTGCAATTTCTGGAGGAGCAGATGTTGCTTTAATACCAGAAATTCCATACGATATTAATAAAGCAGCAGAAGCTATTAATAAAAGAAAAGCAAATGGTAAAAAATTCAGTGTTGTAGTGGTTTCAGAAGGAGCACATCCTATAAATGCAGAACAAACAACACACGAAGCAGAAGGAATTGACAACAAAGCAGGAATAAGTGTTAAATTCGGAGGAGAAGGAAATAGAGTTGCAAAACAATTAAAAGAATTAACAGGCTTAGACTCTAGATGCACTATTTTAGGATATATGCAAAGAGGTGGAACACCAACAGCTTATGATAGAGTATTATCTACAAAATATGGTGCAAAAGCTATGGAACTTGCAATGGAAGGAAAATTTGGAGTTTTAACAGTTATAAAGAACGGAAAATTAGACTGTGTTCCTCTAGAAGTTGTAGTTGGAGAAAACAAAGAAATAGGAGCTGTTCAAGGTGGTACAGCAGAAAGTAATGTAAGATATGTAACAATGGAAGACGACCTAGTAAAAACAGCAAGAGATGTTGGTATTTGTTTAGGTGATTAGTAATATATATAAGTTGAATTGCTAATATTTTGTTCCTTTACTTTTAAGGTAACAATATTAGTAATATATAATTTAAAAGTGGACTAAAAATGTTATAAAAATAACAATAAGGGTTCACTTTATTTTTTGACCAATAAATTTTGTACTAAAGAAGTATTGTATAACTTAGAATGGTGTAATTAAAGTTTTATTAATTTTTTTATAAATATGTTTTTTTTATTTTTATTATGATATAATTCGAGTAAATTAATCAAGAAATTTTAGATTGATAAAATAAAAAGGAAGTAAGAATATGAGTGATGAATATATAATTTTATTAAGTGCAATATTAGCTACTGCTACACTTATAAGTTTAAAAGCTATAGTATATATTATTAAAGTAATCCAATTTAACAAGATTGCTAAAAATAGTAAAGCACGAATGGAAGAACTAGAGAAGCTAGAGGAAGAAGGTAAAATAAAAACAATTATAATAGACTTAGAAAGTGAAAAATTTAGAGTAAGAAACCCTATAAACTTTAATGGTCTAATAATAGATGGCGAAAAGTATAATGATTTAACATCATGGTTTATAAAGAAACAAGAAGGGCTATACATTATAGGAAAACAAGAAGATTACATAATAAAATTATTAATAGATAAAAACTAAATATATCAGAGGTTAAAATATGGAAGAGCAAAAGATAAAAGAAATAATAGAAGAAATGCCACAGTATAAAGTAAATAAAATTGCAAACGAAATTGCAATAAGAATTATAAATGTATTTGGCAATTTAAAAGAAGAATATTCGGAATTATTAAAAAGGCTAGAACAATGTAAAATAAGTATTGTAAAATTTGAAGATGAAAGTATAAAACATTATTATAGTAATGGGACTATATATCTTTCAAATAAAATTTATACAAATTCAATAAACGAAGTGTTAGTAATAGAATTTTTACACTTTTTACAAGAAGGTAAGGAACAGTCTTGCTTCTTAGAAGCGTTAAATAAATTTGTAACAAAATTACTAACACAAGAATTAAAAGAAAGAATGAACATATTTGGAATTTTTTTAGCATCTTTAATAGAGGGCGACTATGCTTTGTTAGTTAATTTAGTAATGCAAATAGATTTCTTATTAGGAAAAGAAGAATTAGTACAAACTGTAATAAATAATAAAGATGATTATTTTATATTATTAAATAAAGTTTTAAATGGTAATAAAGAAAAGCTTATTTCAGATTTTAAGAAACTATACTATTTAGAAATAGAGTATAAAGAAACAGATGACATATATAAAATAGAACAAGAAATAAAGGTAACATATTTTGATATACAAAATTATATAATGAAATCTTATTTTTACTATGCTGTAACTAATATATATAATGAAGAGGATATAGATAGTATAAAAGATAAATTAGAAGAACTAAAGAATTATAGAGGTGTAGCAGAAGAAGATAAATTTTATGAAGAGAGCTATAATAAAATAACAGAAAAATTAAATAAAAAAGAAAAGGAATATAACAAGAAAAAAAGCAAAAATGCTTTAGCTGTTATATACAATAATAAGATAATAGCTTTTATAAAAAGAATACTATCATTTAATCATTAATAGGAGGAAAGAAAGATGAAAGAAGTATCAAAAGTGTATTTTACAGATTTTAGAGCTTTACCAGGTACAAACTTACAAAAAAAGTTAGAAAAGCTAATGAAAAAAGCAGGAATAGAAAATATTAATTTTGAAAATAAATTTGTTGCAATTAAAATTCATTTTGGAGAACCAGGAAATTTAGCATATTTAAGACCAAATTATGCAAAAACAGTAGTAGATGTTGTAAAAGAATTAGGTGGAAAGCCATTTTTAACAGATTGTAATACATTATATGTTGGGCAAAGAAAAAATGCATTAGACCATTTAGAAGCAGCATATGAAAATGGATTTAGCCCATTTTCTACTGGTTGCCATGTAATAATAGCAGATGGGCTAAAGGGAACAGATGATGTAGAAGTACCAGTAGAAGGTGGCGAATATGTAAAAAATGCTAAAATTGGAAGAGCAATTATGGATGCAGATGTGTTCATATCTTTAAACCACTTTAAAGGACATGAAGCAGCAGGATTTGGAGGAGCTTTAAAAAATATTGGTATGGGCTGTGGTAGTAGAGCAGGAAAAATGGAGCAACACCGCTCTGGAAAGCCTTCTGTAGATTTAGAAAAATGCAAAAAATGTCACCTTTGTGCTAAAAATTGTGCTCATGGTGCAATAACTTTTGATAATAATGGAAAAGCTAATATAGACCACAATAAATGTGTTGGTTGTGGTAGATGTTTAGGTGCTTGTAATTTTGATGCTATTTATAACAATAATACTCATGCAAACGAATTACTAAATAAAAAGATGGCAGAATATACAAAAGCAGTTCTAGATGGAAGACCAAGCTTTCATATTAATTTAGTTTTAGACATATCACCATATTGTGATTGTCATGCAGAAAATGACCTTCCAATTTTACCAGATATAGGAATGTTTGCAAGCTTTGACCCAGTAGCCTTAGACCAAGCTTGTGCAGATGCTTGTAATGCACAAAAACCTATACAAGGTAGTTTATTAGATAACAATATGCAGTCAAAAGACTTCGAAGACCACCATGACCACTTTAAAAACACTACTCCACAAAGTGAGTGGAGATCATGCTTAGAGCATGCAGAAAAAATAGGAGTAGGTACAAGAAAGTACGAAATTATTAAAGTTAATTAATTTTTTGAAAAAAGTTATATGTGCTAATATAACTTGGTCTATTAAATCTTTTTAGTAAATATAGAGAATTGGGATTTTTAGTTAGTTTATTAATACCTTCTTCACAAGATAAACTAGCTTTAAATCCTAATTCTTTTATTATATCTAAAGATTCTTTAGAAACTCCACCAAATGGATATGTAAAGCATTGTGGAGTATAACCAGTATTATCTTTAAATTCATTTTGCAATTTTAAAATATCCTCTTCTAAAACCACTCTATAATTTTCGCTAGATTCACCTTTTATTTTCTTAGTACCAATTCTTTTACCATTGCTATGGTGTAAATCATAAGTATGGTTTTGGAATTCTATACGTCCAGTATCAATTAATTCTTTAATATCTTTCCATCTTAAATATGAATAATTTAAATTAGCTTCATCTGTTTTAGTAAACTTATCTGTATAAGTTCCTACAATGGAGATTACAGCTTTCATATCATATTTTTCTAATAATGGAAATAGATAACCATAATTATTATAATGCCCATCATCAAAAGTTAAAATAATAGGTTTTGGAGGTAAGCTTTCATCATCATATACATAGGCAATTAAATCAGAAATGGTAATTGTTGTATAACCATTATCTTTAAGATATTTTAAGTCTTCTTCTAAAACAGTTGGTGTAATAGTATATTTATTAGACCTAGAAGCATCTTTTAAAATGCTATGGTACATAATTATTGGAACTTCTACATAATCCTCGGTATTTGCAATCACAATAGAAAATCCTATAACTAATAAAATAATTAATATTACAAAGGCACAGATAAATTTTGAGAAAGAAAATATTTTTATCTTCACAATAAATCCTCCTAAATAAAATCTTAATAAATTGTATACTTTTTCCTTAATATTTATGTGCTAATATATAAAAAGATAAAATACTAAGGAGGGTGAAAAGTTGAAAAAGATTATATTAAGATGCGAAAATTTAAAAAAGAATTTCCGGTCAAAAAGAAATTTTAAAAGGTGTATCATTAAAATTAGAAGAAGGAGATATTTTAGGTTTTATTGGTCCAAATGGAGCAGGAAAAACAACAACTATAAAGTTAATACTAGGACTTCAAAATATAACATCTGGAAAGGTATATATAAATGGATATAACATAGAAGAAAACTTTACAAAAGCAATACAAAGTGTTGGTACAATTGTAGAAAGTCCAGATTTATATATGTATATGTCAGGTTATGAAAATTTAAAATTAGTAGCCAACCTATATAAAAATGTAGACACTAATAGAATAAATGAAATTGTAAAATTAGTTGGACTAGAAAATAGAATTAAAGATAAGGTTTCTAAATATTCACTAGGAATGAGACAAAGGTTGGGTATTGCACAAGCATTATTGCATAATCCAAAACTATTAATACTAGATGAACCAACAAATGGTTTAGACCCAGAAGGAATAAAAGAAGTAAAAGTACTTTTAAAAAGATTAGCAGAAAAGGAAAATATGGCAATATTAATATCTAGCCATAACTTAGCAGAACTAGATACATTTTGTAATAAAATCTCAATAATAAAAAATGGTGAAATAGTAGAAACAAGCGATATAGAAACATTCAAAAAAGATATAAAGAAAGATTGTTATATATTAGAAGTTGAAGATACTAGCATTATAAATTCTATAATAGATTATAAAAATGAAATTTTAACAGAAAGAGAAATAAGAATTTATATAGAAAAAAGTCAAGTACCTATGCTTTTAAAGGAATTAATTTTAAGAAATATAAAAGTATACAGTATAGCGGAAGAAAACTTAAGTTTAGAAGATGCATTTTTAGAAAAGACTGGGGGGAATATAATTGATTAAATTAATAAAAAATGAATTAGTAAAAATTTTCTCTAAAAAGAGTATGATTGTTATTGGAGTTTTCATATTAATATTCATAATAGGTATTAATGTAATGGGAAAAATAAGTATAGATAAGTCAAGTTCATATCCGGCATATACAGATAATTATATAAGTTATCTAGAAGAGGAATTAAATGGGTTAGACCAGAATAAAGCATCAGATATAAATAAATATGCAGAAGTGAAGTCACAAAAGGATGTAGCAGATTTAGCAAAAAATTATACACAAAATAGCTGGCAAGCAGAAGTAATAGAAAATGTTATGGCTCCAATAATGGGAGAAATAAATAATTATAAATATGTAGATAAAAACGAAAGTAAACTTGCAGAATCTAATGCTAAATATGATGAGATGTCTAAAGCTTTAAAAGAAAACAATTGGAAGTATTTTGCAAATAAAGAACTTGAAAATGTTAATTTACAACTTGAACAACTAAATTTGTTAATGGAGCAAGATAAGGAAAATACAGACTTACAGTTACAATTAAAAAGCTTAGAATTACAAAAAGAAGTAGTTACATTAAGATTAGAAAAAGATATAAAATATGGTAGTGAAGATTATAAAAGTTTGGCAATACAACGTTATAGAATGTATATGGAAAATTACAGTCAATATGCACAAAGCAAGAATATAACAGATGAAGAGAAAGTAGAAATGAATAACAACCTAGAACAAGCAAACTTATATAAGTATGACATATATAATAATACCGAATACCAAAATCCTTCAACGGCAAATTATTTATTCCAAAATTCTATATCATCATATATTGTTATTATAGTAATGGTTATTGTAATAATTGCAGGTATTTCTGTTAGTGAAGAATTTAACAAAGGAACTGTAAAATTATTATTAGTTAGACCATATAGTAGAACAAAAATTCTTATTGCAAAGCTAATTTCTGTTTTTATTACTATGGTTATTACTACAATTTCTATTTTAGCTCTACAATTTATTGTTGGTGGAATAGTGTATGGATTCGAAACTTATGCAATGCAAGTTTTACAATTTGACTTTACTAACAATAGTATTATTACAATAAATATATTTGCATATTTAGGATTAATGTTTGTATGTAAATTACCAATATTTATTTTAATAGGAACTTTAGCATTTGCACTTAGTACAATTTTCTTAAATTCACCACTTGCAATAGCTTTACCTATATTTGGATATATGGGTAGTGACATGATTAATATGTTGGCTCTTAATTATAAATGGGATTGGGTAAAATATTTTGTAACACCTAACTGGGACTTAAGCCAATACTTATTTGGAGGAACACCAATGTTTAAAAATACTAGTGTAGAATTTTCAATTACTATTTGTGCAATATATTTTGTAATAATGCTAGTAGCTTCTATAGTATCATTTAAGAAGAGGAACATAAAGAATGTTTAAACTTTTATAATGTAATTATGGCGTACCTATAATAGAAAATCTTAGGTACGCTTTTTACTTTTGTTATACCTTGATTTTTAGGCAAAAACAGACTATAATATTGTGGAAAAAATAATTTGGTATAAATAATAGAAGGGGTAGAATTGATAACAAGATATATAAATTTAAAAGAACAATATAATGATGAGGAAATTAAACAAGTAGCAGAAGAAATACAAAATGGAAATTTGGTTATTTTTCCAACAGAAACAGTTTATGGTATAGGAGCAAATGCTTTTAATGAAGATGCATGTAAAAATATATTTAAAGCGAAAGGTAGAGCAAGTGACAATCCTTTAATTGTACATGTGTGTAATGAAGAAATGATAAGCAAAGTTGCTAAAGAATCAAATGAATTAGAAAGAAAATTAATAAAAGAATTTTGCCCTGGGCCTTTTACTATAATATTGAAAGCTAAAGAAATTATTCCAAATGTAGTAACAGCAGGACTAGACACAGTAGGAATAAGAATGCCATCAAATAAAATTGCTAGAAAATTAATAGAATATGCTAACACTCCAATTGCAGCACCTAGTGCAAACGCTTCTGGAAAACCGAGTGGAACTAAAATTGAGGATATAAAAAAAGAATTTGATGGAAAGGTTTCTGCTATTATAGATTCAGGAATGGTAGATATTGGACTAGAATCTACTGTGGTTAAGGTAATAGAAAATAAAGTACGAATACTAAGACCAGGAAAAGTAACAAAAGAAGATATAGAAAAACTTGGTGTAGAAGTAGAAATAGATAAAAATATACTTGGAAAATATGATGGAAAAGAAAAAGTATTATCACCAGGGATGAAATATAAACATTATGCACCAAATACTAAATGTGTTATGATATACAGCAAAGATGAACTAAAAATGGTAAATAAAATAAATGAGTTCATAAACGGAAAAGAAGCTTTAATAGTTTGTAAGGATTGCAATTACTCTAAATATAATGCGAAACATAAGATTAAGATGGGAAATAATTTAGAAGAAATAGCACACAACATATTTTCTATATTAAGAGAAGTAGACAAATATAATGTAGATATAGTAGTAATAGAAGGAATGGAAAAAGAAGGACTAGGTCTAGCTTTAAATAACAGATTACTACGAGCATGTGAATATAATTATATAGAAGTATAAACATATGCTATTGTCTAATTACACTAAAAGAGGTGTTTTTAATAAAGAGAATGTATAACTAAAAATAAATAGGGATTTTAAGGACCGTCCCTTGAATCCCTATTTATAATAAGGTATAATATAAGTGTATTAAAAAATAAGGAGTGATTTGTATTAATGAAAAAATTTGATGATGGTAATATCGAAATACAGTATAGTGATGAGAATGAGCCGTGTGTGCTCGAACTAATGAACCAAGTACTTATTGCTTATGAAACTATCACAAGTTTATTTAAACTAAAAAACTATAATAGAAAGATTATAATTTGCTTATATAATAGTGTAGAAGAACTACATAATGAAGTTTTTGGTGAAAAGCAAGAGGAATGGAAAGTAGCAATAGAAGATGAAGAAGGTAATTTAAAATTAGTAACACCTTTAAATTCGGGAGCAGTACATTCTTATAGCGATATAATGAAAATTGCACAAAAAACTGTTGCAGATAGTATTCTTGCAGATAATTTTGAATATATTCCAAAATGGTTAGATATTACAACATACATTTTTGGTTTGAATGATGCTAAAACAACGTATTCTTATAAAAAACTAGATATTGGTAATGTAAGAAGTTTTAGTGATGCTTATTTTATAACTTTATCTTTAATTAATACTTATGGAATAAATAAAGTTATAAAATTGTATAAAAAAGCAAAAAATTATAATAAAGTATTAAAAGCTTCAGATTCAGAAATAAATAATATAATTATAAAATACTATGCAGAGGTAGTATAATATTTTTCCACAAAAATAAATTTAATATAATATAAAAAGAACCCATAGGTTAAATACTATAAAATGTAATTAATCTATGGGTTACTGTTTTGTCGAAAAAGGTCATAAACCGAAAAAAATGGCGAACGAAAATACTTGCATTTATTATACTATGGGTATAAAGTAGACGATACAAGCTTAATTGTTAGACATATTTTTTTTAGCAATTATAACTTAAGAAAAATAAGAAGGGAAGAGAAAACAAATGAGCAAGAGATTTTATGGTGGAATATTTTATGAGCCGAAGTTAATGATAGAATTAGGAGTAGAACATCCAATTAGTTTGCTATATTATTTAACATATGAGAATGCAAGCTATGGAATAGAAATTGTAAAAATACAATTTAATGAAGATTCTAAAATAACAAGAGAAGTAGGAGTTATAGAAGATATTTCACCAAATGAGAAAGAAGTAATTTCTATTATAAATAAATTAAAAGAACACTACGTTACACCAATTGTAATGAAAGATATAATAGATGATATGAAGTACGAAATATCACCAACAATAATAACAACTAGAACATAGGTTTTGGTTGTTTTTTTATATTCTTTAGTTACTAATAGTAGTTTTATGTACTCTAAAATTTTATATTTGCTTTTTTTAGTAATTTTAGTATATAATTATTAAAAATTATTAAGAGGAGCAATAAAATGAGAATTAGATTTAAACCATGGGCAAGACCAGAATTAGAAGCATGTAAATTTTATATAGATAATCCAGAAGACTATAAAGGAAAATGGAAAACAGTTTTTAAAAACTCAAATAACCCAATCCACTTAGAATTGGGATGTGGGAAAGGTAACTTTATATCAAAACTTTCTATAAATAATCCAAATATAAACTATATTGCAATAGACTTAGTAGATGCAATGTTAGGTTTAGCTAAAAGAAATATAGAGCAAGAGTTTAAAGATAATAATAAAGAACCTTCAAATGTAATTATTACTAGGTTCGATATAGAAAGAATATTATTAATGATGAGTAATAACGATAAGGTAGAAAGAATTTATATTAATTTTTGCAATCCTTGGCCTAGAGGAAAACATAGAAAGAAAAGATTAACACATACAAGGCAATTAGAAAAGTATAAAGAGTTTTTAATTCCAGGAGGAGAAATACATTTTAAAACAGATGATGATGATTTATTCGAATCTAGTATAACGTACTTTAACGAAAGTGGATTCGAAATAACAAAAATAACATATAATTTACATTCTGAAACAGATTGGGAAGATATTAAAACAGAACATGAAGAGATGTTTTCTAAAGAAGGAATTAAAATTAAGGCTTTAATTGCTAAGCTTAAATAATTAATAAGAAGAGGAAAAATATACATTGAAAGTAAAAGAATTATTAGAAGACATTAAAAGCAATGAAGAATATAAAAAGTTAGATGAATTAAGTTTTATTAGAAAGATTTATATAGAAATAGGAAGAAATAAAACTTTTGATGTAAAATATTATTTTGGTAATACTGAGACTCAAAAGAAAATATATAATCTTGCTAGAAGAAGAACAGAAGTAGAAAAAAGATTGGATGAACGAGAGATTATATGCTATTCTTTAGCAAGACAATGTGAATACATCTTTAAAAACTTAGGATATAGTTGTACTGTTACTCATGAACCTAAAGAACTAGAACATGTGTTTAATATTCTTACATTAAAGGATGGTAGAAGAATAAAACTAGACTTACAATCTGATTTAGAGTTTATTCAAACTGGTAGAAAAACAGATATTTTGGCACGTCAGATAATGAATATGTTTTATTAGATGAGCTACCAGAAAAGGAAATAATAGAAGCAGATAGAAATATAGGTTATCCTAATAAAGAAGTAGAGTATTCAGACGAAACAATAAATAGTATTATAAATAATTTAAAAGGTTTACCATTAACAGAAAGAGTATCAAGCTTTATAAGTAATAATGAAATAAATGAAATTTCTAAAGATATGGGATATATGCAAAAATATTCTTTTTTCTATAAAATGTTAAGTAGTTTAGCAGAAAATGAAATATGGAAAAAGCTTTTTATATTTCCTTGCGAAATTAAACCAGAGGAATATACAAGTTGTATATTTGTAAATGATAAACAACCAAAAACATATTTATATTCTAATAAGCATAATATGTTTTTAGGTGTAGATATAGGTAAGATAGCTACTTTACAAGAAGAGGGATTAAAATTAGGAATTAGGGGAAATGAAAACGGAGTAAAATTATTAAAAAGAGTAATAAGAGAGCAAAACAGAAAGCAAGAAAATTCGGAACAATCTTTATAAATTAATATGTTTTAGCTTGTCAACTCTTAAATACTAATATATAATTAATAAAGTTACAACCAAGTATATCTTTAAAAGGAGGATAAAATGTCATTTATAGATGAAATTAAAAATAGAGCAAAAAAAGATATAAAAAAAATAGTACTTCCAGAATCTGAAGATGATAGAACTTTAAAAGCTACATCTGAAGTACTAAAACAAAAGTTTGCAGAAATAATATTAATAGGAAATAAAGAAAAAATATTAAAAAGAGCAAACGAATTAAATCTAGAAAATGTAGAAGAAGCAGAAATTATAGATTCAGTTAATTCAGATAAATATGATGAATTTGTAGAAAAATTTTATGAATTAAGAAAAAATAAAGGTATGACTATAGAAAAGGCAAAAGAATATATGTTAGATAATACATATTTTGGTATGATGATGGTAAAACAAGGATATGCAGATGGTTTAGTATCTGGAGCAGTACATTCTACATCAGACACATTAAGACCAGCGCTTCAAATTTTAAAAACAGCACCTGGAACAAAATTAGTATCTGCATTTTTTATGATGATTGTACCTAATTGTGAATTTGGTGAAGATGGAGTATTTCTATTTTCAGATAGTGGATTAAACGAAAATCCAGATAGTGAAGCTTTATCTGAAATAGCAATTTCATCTAGCAAAAGTTTTGATCTATTAGTAGGTAAAGAACCTAAAATAGCAATGCTTTCTTATTCTTCACATGGTAGTGCTAAGTCAGATTTAACTGAAAAAGTAATAAATGCAACTAACCTTGTAAAAGAAAAAGCTCCAGAATTATTAGTAGATGGAGAATTGCAATTAGATGCTGCAATAATTCCAGAAGTTGCAGAATATAAAGCAAAAGGAAGTCCTTTAAAAGGAAAAGCTAATGTTTTAATTTTCCCAGATTTAAACTCTGGAAATATAGGTTATAAATTAGTTCAAAGGCTTGCAAAGGCAGAAGCATATGGTCCTTTATGTCAAGGTATAGCAAAACCTGTTAATGATTTATCAAGGGGATGCAATAGTAAAGATATAGAAGGTGTTATTGCAATTACAGCAGTTCAAGCTCAAGAACAAGAAAAATAAATTGGAGGTTTTTTTATGAAAATTTTAGTAATTAATTGTGGAAGCTCATCTTTAAAATATCAATTAATAGATATGGCTTCTGAAAATGTAATGGCAAAAGGAACTTTTGAAAGAATTGGACAACCTAATTCATTCTTAACACATAAAGTGAATGGAGAAAAATATAAATTAGAAAAACCAGTAAAAAATCATGAAGAAGCATTAGAATTTTCTTTAGAACAATTATTAGATTCTAAATATAAGGTAATAGATTCTTTAGAAGAAATTAATGCTACAGGACATAGAGTTGTTCATGGTGGTGAAAAATTCAACAAACCTGTAATAATTAATGAAGAAGTAATAAAAACAATAGAAGAATGTTCTCATTTAGCTCCACTTCATAACCCAGCAGCAATAATGGGAATTAGAGCAGCAGAGAAGATAATGCCAAACAAACCAATGGTAGCAGTATTTGACACAGCTTTCCACCAAACAATGCCAAAAGAACATTATATATATCCAATACCATATAAATATTATAATGACCTTGGGGTTAGAAAATATGGTTTCCATGGTACATCACATCAATATGTATCAAAACGTGTAGCTGAACTTGAAGGAAAACCAGTAGAAGACTTAAAAATTATATCTTGCCATTTAGGTCAAGGTGGAAGTATATGTGCTATACAAGGTGGTAAGTCTGTAGAAACAAGTATGGGGCTTACTCCTCTTGCTGGTATACCTATGGGAACACGTTCTGGAGATATAGACCCTTCTGTAGTAACTTTCATAATGAAACAAGAAGGATTAACACCTGACGAAATGGAACGTATTTTAAACAAAGAATCTGGAATTTTAGCATTATCTGGAGTTTCACAAGATTGTAGAGATATGGAAGCTGCTGCAGAAGAAGGAAATGAACAAGCAGAACTTGCAATAAAAATACATAATTATTTAGTAGCAACTCAAATTGCTAAATGTGCTGTTGCAATGAATGGTTTTGACGTTATGTTATTTACAGCAGGAATTGGAGAAAACCAAAAAAATATAAGAAAAGGTATTTGTGAAAATTTAAAATTCTTAGGAATAGAAATAGATGATGAAAAGAATAATGTAAAAGGAGAAGAAAGACTAATTTCTACTGAAAACTCTAAAATTAAAGTTTATGTAGTACCAACAGATGAAGAATTAATGATTGCAAAACAAACTTTAGAATTAATTAAATAGATAAATAAAAGGGAACATATGTGTGTAGCAAATAAACTTAATTTGCTGCAAGTATGTTCGCTTTTTTTATGTTAAATTTGATAAATTTGTAAATAAATGTTATAATAGATAAGATAACTTGTTAATATAACTCTAATAAATGAAGGGAGAAAAACAAATGAAATTTGAAAACAACGAATTATGCAGAGAATGTGGAGGAAAATGCTGCCAAGCTAGCAGTTGCTTGTATGCACCAGAAGACTTTAAAGAAATAAGTGTAGAACATTTTCTTCGGCTATATAATGAAGGAAAAATAATGTTCTCGCGGGTGTCACAATTAGACGGTGGTACACCATTTAATCAATGGTTAGTAAAACCTGCACAAGTTGCAACACCTAGAATACAGACTAATATCATGGTAGGAAATTCTCCATGCATACATTTAACAGAAAAAGGATGTGAAATAACAGACTACTATCACAGGCCTAGAGGAGCTAAACTCTTAGAGCCTAAATTGGTCGAAATAAAAGAATGCAGACCACAATCTTTTTTAACATCGCTTCCTATTTCTTTTGTTATAGAAGATTGTAAGACTCATTTTACTGTAGAAAAAGCATTAGAAGAATGGAAGCCTTTTGCCGTTATTCTAGAGGCTACAGTGGAACACATTCTTGCAGAAGAAAGACTTCAGATACAAGAATTTTCTTATAGTCATGAAGTCTGTAAAATGTGTGGAGGACGGTGCTGTAAAGTAAGTGGTTGTAGCTTTGCACCTACTGATTTCAAAGAAATATCCTATGCATATCTAAAAAAGCTTATTTCTAAGGGATTCATTTCTATTATCACTATTCCAGACATACAATCCGGCTTAGAAGAAGATATTTTATCTTTAAAAGTTCGGAACAAAGGAGCTAGAGTATGTGACTTAGATGTACATCTTGCTAGACCTTGTATTCTGCTTGAAGAAACGGGATGTTTTTTCGAAGATGAAGATAGACCATATGGCGGAAGAGCATTAGTACCTAATCTTCCAGAAATTGGTTGTAAAATGGGATATAGCTACAGACAGTGCGCTCTGGACTGGAGGCCATACCAGAAAGTTTTGAGAGAGCTGTATAACTATTTTTACCATACAGATATTCCATTCAATGGCATAGTTTAAACTTTAAGAGGACTTTAATATTGTGTAATACGCAATATTAAGGTCTTTTTTAGTATAATTACTATCTAAAAACACCATAATTAACATAATTTCATATTATATATAAAGATAATGTGAAAGGGGGAGAAAAATGGAACTTAAGAATATTAATGTAGGGTTTGCGTTAACAGGCTCTTTTTGTACATTTAAAAAGGTAATACCAAAAATAAAGGAACTAAAGGATCTAGGTGCTAATATACTACCAATTATGTCATACAATAGCTACAATTTTAATACAAAGTTTGGAAAAGCAAAAGATTTTATAGAAGAAATAGAAGGTATTACAGAAAATAAAATTATTCATACAATACAAGGAGCAGAACCTATTGGTCCTAAAAGTTTAACAGATATTATGGTAGTTGCTCCATGTTCTGGAAATACTCTTGCAAAACTTGCAAATTCGATAATAGATACACCAAGTACCATGGCAATAAAATCACATTTAAGAAATCAACGACCTTTAGTGGTAGGTATATCTACTAATGATGGACTTTCTGGTTCTGCCGAAAACATAGGCAAGTTATTAAATAGAAAAAATTATTATTTTGTACCATTTACACAGGATAATCCTATAACAAAGCCAACATCATTAGTCTTTAAATTTGATTACTTAATACCAACTATAAAAGAAGCATTAAATAATAAACAATTACAACCTATAATAGGATAAAAGGTATAAAATATATATTAATAAAAAGTATAATTCATATTAATAGAGCTTAAGTAGAATGATAAAAGCACTAATAAAAATTAGTGCTTTAAATTATTTATTAGCAGAATAATCTGAAAGTGGGTTTACTTCTACAGCGTTTCGTACTTGTTCATTAGCCACATGAGTGTAAATTTCTGTTGTAGAAATACTTTCGTGTCCAAGTAATTCTTGCAGAGCTCTAATATCAACATTTCCATATTGGTACATAAGAGTTGCAGCAGTATGTCTTAATTTATGAGTAGAGTATTTTTTTGTATCTAGGCCAGCTCGTCTTAATTCTTTGTCTACAACATATTGAACAGTTCTTTTACTAATACGTTCTTTTCTTTCACTTAAAAATAAAGCTTTAATAGAACTTGGCTTAATACCTATTTTAGGGCGTACTTCTAAATAGCTGTTAATGGCTTGTAAACACGCTTTATTTAAGTATATAGTTCGTTCCTTATTACCTTTACCTATTACAGTCATTTTTGCATCATCAAACGAAATATCGTTAATATTTATACCTACTAATTCTGATAAACGAAGTCCACAATTTAAAAATAATGTTATTATAGCATAATCTCTTTCTTTATTTCTTTCTTCGTCACTTGTAACAGTGAGTAACTTTTTACTATCGTCAAGAGTTAAATATTTTGGCATACGTTTTTCTATTTTGGGAGTTTCTAAATTTTGAGCAGGATTTTTTTCTATTAAATTTGCCTTTTGTGAAAGATAATTAAAGAACACCCTAATACTGCTAACTTTTCTTGCACGTGTAGCAGCTTTACTATGGTAGGTTGTAGTAAGATATGCAAGAAAAGCATGTATATCATTTAATTCTATTTTCTTTATTACATCTAAAGATAAATTACTTATATTAATGTCCTTAAAATCTTTAGATGATGTAAGATTAAAATGGACCATTATAAATTTTAAAAACATTGCTAAGTCATAATTATATTCTTTTATTGTATTTGGAGATTTATTTAATATTGTTATAGAATAATCTAAAAACGAGTTTAGATATTCTGGGTTCATATCGCGTGAAATCATTTTTTCCTCCTATATTATTCTTCATAATTAGCCATATTACTTGATATTTTTGTGATTATATCTAATATAAATGTTATTATAATATAGCACAATGCAAAATTATTTTCGTTAAATAAATTACCCATAAAAGATGGGGTAAATAATTGGTTAATAAAAAATCTAAAATATACATAATTGCCTGAAAAAACAATTTGGAAATTTACATTATATTTTTTATAAAATTCAGTTAGATAATCCAATATATCTGAAGTTAATATTTCGTGAGTATTTAGTCTATTATTTGAATATACATGTAAAACCTTGTTAAAATCTGAGTTATCCATTTCTATGTATTTTAATAATGAATTTGTAGCACCTAATGCATACGACGTATTATATTCTAAATTTTCTGTATTAATTTTTGTATAAGAAGGAACAGCTTTATCTAAAATAACAGTAGCAAAAATTCCATTAAATACATTTTCTGTAGTGGAGGTTGCAACTATATTAGAAGCATAAAATTTATGATTTTCTTTAGTATATCCACTTATAGTATCTTTAGTTATCAAACTTTTAAGTTCTAAATTGTCAAAATATGCAGATTGATAATAATTTTCTTCATTTTCATAAGATATATTATTATAACTTAAATCTATATTTATTAATTGTATGAAACGTTCTATAACGTTCGAATATTTAACCCTAAACTTTTTAAACTCTAATAAAAACATAACAATTACAATGAGTAAAGCTAATGCTGGAATAATAGAAAATGCCATGTTAAAAGAATTTAAATAAGTAAAAATAAAAGTAAATAAAAGTAAAACAAAGCACAATATTCCCAAAACAGTATAAAATAATAGTTTTTTCTTTATAGAAAGTATCTCGGAAAAGTCTAAATTATTAAATTTTGTAAATATATCATGAAAAGAATCTGGTATCTGGGAAAGTGCTATTTTCTTATTAGAAAAGCTTGGCAGTAAAATAAATTTGTACACTAAGAAACCAACAAATATTGCAACTAAAATTTCTAAAAATATCATTTGTAAAACCTCCTATTGAGGTTATTTTACCATAAGTTATTTGCTATGTAAATTTTTTGACAATTTTTATTTTAAAGCATATAATTATTTTATATAAAAAAGATAGGAGAGAGGTAAAATGCTAGTTGCATTAATTTTAATACTAATTGCTTTAATTATATATGTAATAGTTACATATAATATTTTTGTAAAACTAAAAAAACAGATAAATAATTCATATAGCGTAATTGATGTTTATCTAAAAAAAAGATTTGACCTAATACCAAATTTAGTAGAAATAACAAAGGAATATGCAAATTATGAAAAGGATGTTTTAACAAAAATAACTGAGTATAGAACAGCATATAACCAAAAAAATGACAGAGATTCTATGTATAAATTAAATAAAGAATATGATAATTTGATGCTAATAGTTGAAAACTATCCAGAGTTAAAAGCAAGTGAACAATTTGCAAAATTGCAAAAAAGCCTTATAAAGGTAGAAAGCGAATTACAGGCTGCAAGAAGAATTTATAATAATGATGTAACAAAATACAATACCAAATTAAGTGTATTTCCTTCTAATATAATTGGTAAAATATTTAATTTTAAAGAAAGCGAACTATTCGAATTAACAGATAGAAAAAATGAAAAAGAAAATATTAATGTTGAAATATAAGCACACAATTTAAGCTAGGTAAAAAAGGTAATTTTCGGTTGATGTAAAATTAACTAAAGGTGTGCAATTTAACCTCTGTAATACTAGTAAAATATGTAAATTTATGTTATAATTAAGTATGATACAAAAATAGTTGAAAAATGGAGGTAAACAACATGACAGAATTGGAAAAGGCTTGTCGGGAGTTACTAAGAAAAAATGTAAGCTTGGTTGAAGATTTTTGCGAATGTGCTATATATGCACCTGCAAAAGACATCGAAAATAGTGAAATTTTGGATGATCCTGGATTTCCTACAGAATTTAAAAAGGTAGCAAGAAACTATGGCAACAAAAAGAATTTCGCAAGATTAGTTCATCGGGAACTAAAAAAGATTACTCTTGAAGAAGTAATGATGCAAAATCCTTCACTTATTAAAATTGTACAGCTTTCACGACTGTTTATGAAAGCTAACAAACAAGAGATGGAGGATATAAAAACTGTAGTTACAGACTTAATGCAAACAGATGCTCTTTATGTGGCAATATGCGAACGCAAAAACTTAGCAAAGTGGGACTTAGACTTAGAAATTAAAGAAGAAGATAAAGAAATCTTAAGAAGAGTTAAATTTTATCTTGCCTCTAAAGAAACAGGAAAAAAACGGGAATAGTTCCCGTTTTTTTCTGTATTATAAAAAATGTATATGTTTTTTATTTTAAATACTTTAAAAAATATTTTATTATTGATATAATGAAGCAAATATAAGAAAAAGGGAGTAGCAAAATGGAAAGAAATGATAGCAATGTATCACAATTATACGATTTGTTAAATCATATACCAGTAACGAAAGGTAATGCGAAAAAAATTCAAGAGATTAAAGATGCAATTGGAAAAAATGACTTAAAAAAGGCGCTTGATGGCATAAAAGAATTAAATGAAGCTTTACAAATGAGAAAGCAAGAAATAAAAAGAAACCAGACTAAGAAAGCAAAAGAAAAACAAGCAGCTTTAGAAGAAGGAAAACGAGAATTTGAGGCTGAGCAAATTAATGAAGATGAAGTAGAAAGATTTCCTAGTGAATTACAAGATTTAGATTTAGAAAAAGACTATATTGGTTTATTACTTTATGACCCAAGATATATAGTAAGCTACAACTTTGTATATGATGAAGTATATTTTCAAGATGAAAGAATGCTTAATTTATACAAAAGTGTTATTTTTACAGAAGGTGAAAAATATGCACCAGAAGCAGTAAAAAGAAAATTTAACTTTGCTAAAACAACAAAAGAAGTATACGACTTAAAGAAGCAATTAGTAACTCGTATTAAATTACAAAGATCAGTTACTATGGAAAAGGTATACACAGACTTAAAAAAATTATTTATTTTAAGAAATTGGTTTTTAAAAATACCTATTAAAAATATTCAAGATAAAGTTGTAGAAATTAAGAATTATGAACTATATGATAAAATGTCTGTAGAAGAAGTAGAAAATGCAGTTGAACAAGTTACTGCTACAGAAAAATTTAAAAGATCTGTATTAAATAGAGGACTTACAGAATTTCTAGAAACAGGAGAAAACAATTTAACTAATGGAATTCCTTTACCTTTTGCACGTTTAACAAAAGAATTTAAAGGTTTAAGAAAAGGAGAGACAATGGCAATAGCAATGCCATCAAACTCCGGAAAAAGTAGATTTACAATTAATTTAGTAGCAAACTTATCTTTAGTACATAAAAAAAGAGTATTAGTAATTTCTAACGAAATGTCAGAAGAAAAGATGAAATTATGTTTAATGACAACTATAATAAATGATCCAGAAATTCAAAAAATACATGGTAAGAAATTATGCAAAACAGAAGGAGAATTATTAGAATTCAAATTTAGACCTGATGAAGATGCAGATGCAAAAATAGATGAAGACGGTTTTGTATTACCGGAAGAAGGAGAAACAAGACCTGAATTTGTAAAGAGATTAGCAAAAATTTCTAAAGAGTTTAGAGATACAATTGCAGTAACAGACTGGATAGATAAAGAAATAAATAATTCTATATATTTTATTAATATAACAGACCATACTAATGACGAATTATTAAAAGTTATAATGAATTATTATTATATGAAGCACATAGAGTATGTATTTTATGATACATTAAAAACAGACACAGAACATATAGGAAATGGGGAAGAAGTTAAGAAAACTGCTACAATTCTTTCTAATTTAGCACAAAACTTTAATATGTTCATATTTTCGACGTTACAATTAACAGAAACTGCTACATGGCCAATTAATTTGACAATAAACGATCTACAAGCAAGTAGAACAGTAAAGGAAGTATTAGATACACTAACTTTAGTAAAACAAATTAACCACGAAAATTATAAAGATTATGAATATTCTATAGAAGAAATGGATGAGAAGTGCTACGATTTAGTAAAATATGATGATCCAGATGTACGATATTATGCTTGTGTTGTAGATAAAAACAGAGCAGGTGCTAAACCTAAATTACTATTTAGATTAAACTTAGCATACAATCGATGGGAAGAACTTGGATATTTAAAATTAAAACAACAAGACCAAGATAAACCTATTATTAAATAATATAATAAAGGTAAATTAAATGAAAATAAATTATCAAATAACACTTATCGAAAGGTAGGTGTTATTTTGTATATTCATAATATTCTACTTATATAAGAAATAGAAATTTCTATAAATTGTAATAATTTATAGAAACTCTGAATATATATACTTTAGGAGGTACGAGTTATGATAGATGAAAGAAGACAAAACAATATTAATGTTATTCAAAATATAGTATTAGAAAACAGAGAACGATTAAATGTAACAGGCATAAATGATATTTTAAGTTTCGATGATCAAGTGGTTATTCTTTCTACAGATTTAGGTATGCTTACAGTAAAAGGAAATGAACTAAAAATAAACAAGTTAAATATAGATGAAAGTGAAGTTAAAATAGAGGGAAATATAAGCAGTATGAGTTATAGTCAAAATTCAGAAGAAAGTAAAGGAGAAAGTTTTTTTAGTAAGATTTTCAAGTAAGTAGAGGGTTTGTATGTTACAACTATATAATTTTTGTGTATTTATTGTTTTAGGTATAGTTATAAGTTTTATATTTGACATATTTAGAATACTAAGAAAAAGTTTTAAAACAAATAACTTTTTTACATATATAGAAGATATTTCTTTTTGGCTAATATCGGGATGGTTAATAATTTCATCAATATTTAAATTTAATGACGGAGAATTACGTGCATATCTTTTTATTGGTATTTTAATAGGAATAGCTATTTATATAATATTATTTACTAAATTTGTGAATAATATCTTTCTAAAAATACTTACACCTATTAAAAAAACATTAGCCAGTTTTTTAGCATTATTTAAGAAAATTTGGGACTTAAAAAATAATTTTCATCAAAAATGTAAAAATAACTCAAAAAAACCTATACAAAAGGATAATTATATATTATAATTATAGGGAATTGATTATAGGAGAGAGAATATACTTATGAAAAATGTTTTTAGAAATAAAAAAATATTAAAAGTTATTATAATTTTAATTGTACTATCTT
>OCAM01000098.1_pt1 | contig 97797 bp, 77 predicted proteins | sample 1538281 | NCBI WGS metagenome assembly OCAM01 (sample SAMEA2580273, study PRJEB22360) | human gut metagenome | biome: human gut; feature: human-associated habitat; material: faeces | place: Denmark | collected 2008/2010 | reverse complement strand
CAATGGTTGGTTCAATGTACAGCAGAGGAAAATTTAATGAACGGATTAATTCTTACGGAATGGTAATTATGGATGAATGTCATCACGCAGCTTCTAACACATCTATGGAATTATTGCAGAAAATAAATGCAAAATACGTGTATGGTGTTTCTGCTACACCTAAACGTGGTGACAGTCTTGATCGGATCATCTATATGCTGTTAGGACCTTTGAGACATAGATTTACTGCATTGGAGAGGGCTAAGGAACAGGGGATTGGACATTATTTTGTCCCAAGATACACAAGAGTAGTTGATACGGTAGAAAGCAAGGATAATATTAATAAAGCATATAATTTGATTAGTACCAGTAAGGTGCGTAATGAAATGATTGTAGATGATGTTATAACCTGTATTACGAGAAAACAGACTCCTGTAATTTTAACGAGATTTAAGGAACATGCAAAATTTTTATATGATGCCCTGAAGGGAAAAGCTGATCATGTATTCCTTTTATATGGTGATAATTCTGATAAGGAAAATACAGAAATAAGAGGAAGATTAAAACAGGTACCTGGAAGTGAATCACTTGTATTAGTGGCAACCGGTCAGAAGATAGGAGAAGGATTTGATTTTCCAAGACTGGATGTATTAATGCTTGCAGCACCTGTATCTTTTGAAGGACGCTTGGAACAGTATGTAGGTAGATTAAACAGAGATTATGTCGGAAAAGAAGCCGTTTATGTGTATGATTATATTGATTCTCATGTGCGTTATTTTGATAAAATGTATGCAAAAAGATTGAGAACGTACCGGAAGACAGGATTTTCAATCTGGACGCAAGAGTTGCAACCTAAACAAATAATAAATGCAATATTTGATTCTGTAAATTATACCGAAAAATTCGAGCAAGATATTGTAGAGTCAGAAAAAATGGTGGTAATTTCCAGTCCGGATATCAGACAGGATAAAATTGACAGATTTTTATTACTAATCACGAAGAGACAGGAAGTAGGGGTAAAGGTCACTGTTATTACAACAGATCCGGAAGATATTACTTACGGAAAGTCAGATGTATGTTATGAATTAATCAGAGCAATGCAATTGGTAGGAATAAATGTGATAACAAGAACAGAAGTAGAAGAATGTTTTGCTATTATTGATGATGAAATAGTATGGCATGGTGGGATGAATCTACTTGGAAAAGCTGATGTCTGGGATAACTTAATGCGTATCAGAAATTCACAAGTTGCGACTGAATTGTTGGAAATTGCTTTGGGATGTTCTGAGGAGAGGAGGAAAAGTGAGTAAAAAGATTAAATGCGATATATATACCAGAGTATCCACAACCATGCAGGTAGATGGCTATAGTCTGGATGCTCAGAAAGAAAAACTCAAGAGATATGCGGAATTTCAGAATATGGAAATCGTAAATGAGTATTCCGATGAAGGTAAGTCTGGAAAGAGCGTAGAGGGCAGACCGGAATTTCAGAGAATGTTGGATAATATTGAGAATGGAACAGATGAGGTTCAGTTTGTACTGGTGTTCAAGCTTTCCAGATTCGGGCATAATGCGGCAGATGTTTTAAATTCTTTGCAGAGGATGCAGGATTTTGGAGTGAATCTGATCTGTGTAGAAGATGGAATTGACAGCTCAAAAGATAGTGGAAAGCTGATGATTTCTGTCTTGTCTGCGGTGGCAGAGATTGAAAGAGAGAATATCCTTGTTCAGACAATGGAAGGACGCAAGCAGAAAGCCAGGGAAGGAAAATGGAACGGTGGGTTTGCTCCATATGGTTATGAATTGGTAAATGGAGAATTGCAAATCGCAGAGGACGAAGCGGAGATTATTCGCCTGATCTATGATAAATTTATTCATACTAATATGGGAATCTCAGCGATTGCTGCATGGCTGAACCAGCATGGATATAAAAAGAAAAAACGACAGAATAATACACTGGATGCATTTGCTTCTTCGTTTATAAAAGGCGTTCTGGATAATCCGGTATACTGTGGAAAGCTGGCTTATGGACGAAGGAAAAACGAGAAAGTTTCTGGTACAAGAAATGAATATCGCATTGTAAAGCAGGAAAATTATATGCTGCACGATGGTATTCATGAAGGGATTATTTCGGAAACAGACTGGGAGCTGGCTCATCAAAAACGGGAAAAAACAGGTGTGAAATATGAAAAGACACATAGCCTCGATCATGAGCATATTTTATCCGGAATATTGAGATGTCCGTTATGTGGAAGCGGTATGTATGGAAACGTGAACCGAAAGAAAAAGAAAGACGGAACCTTATATAAGGATTATTTCTATTATGCCTGCAAACATCGTCGCCTGGTAGATGGTCATAAATGTGGATATCGTAAACAATGGAGCGAGGAGAAGATTAACAATGCAGTGAAAGAAATTATTCGGAAGCTGGTGAAGAATCCGAAATTTGAAGAAGCAATTCTGAATAAAATCGGTTCAAGAATAGATACAGAAGAAATAGAAAAAGAGATTGAAAGACTGGAAAAACAGCACAGGCAACTGACCGGAGCAAAAGGAAGACTTGGACAGCAGATGGATAGTCTGGACATCATGGATAAATTTTATGAAAAGAAATATCAGGATATGGAAACACGACTGTATCGGCTGTACGATGAAATCGAAGGTGTGGAAAACAGCATAGAGGAAGTAAAGAACCGCTTGTTAAATATCCGGCAACAGAAAATATCAGAAGAAAACGTCTATCAATTTCTTTTATATTTTGATAAACTATATGATAAGTTCACCGACCTGGAGAAGAAAGAATTTCTTAACAGCTTTGTGGAACAGGTGGACATTTACGAGCAGGAGCAGCCAGATGGCAGATTCCTGAAGCACATAAAGTTCCGTTTCCCGGTGTATTTTGGAGACAGAGAGACACAGGAACTTTGTTGGGACAAAGAAAGTACCGCTGAAAGTTGCGCTTTATTGTCTAAACTAGAATAAAAACTGGATGAGAAGGTGACTAGAATTCGAAGAATCGCCATATAAGTCAACAAATGCCGGGTAAACTGATGACTAGAATTCGAAGAATCGCCATATAAGTCAACAAATGCCGGATAAACTGATGACTAGAATTCGAAGAATTGCCATATAAGTCAACGAATGCCGGGAAAGCAGATGACTGGAATTCGAAGAATCGCCATATAAGTCAACGAATATCGGGAAAGCATATGACTGGAATTTGAAGAATTGTCATATAAGTCAACGTATGTCAGGGAAACTGATGACTGGAATTTAAAGAATCATCATTTGAGTCAATACATGATTGATATTTGTTGACTAGGAGGTGCATATTTTTGGCATCGTGAAGCGTGTTGCTGTGAACAGTAACGAGGTGGTGCTTATGAGCTCCAGACTGACAAAAAATCTACTTGATAAATATAGATCAATATGATAAAATAAGGCCATTCTCCGCGAGGGAGTAATCGGCATATTCCGGAACATTTTTCAGATATGTTTTGAAGAGTGTGTAGTACTATCGACATAATGGTGCCATATGCACCCGGTATTACAGTAAACGATGAGACTCATGGACAGTTAAAACAGCTGTCTGTGTGTCTCTTTTTTTATGCTGCAGGAACATTACAGCAGTTCAGATAACATAAAAAAGTCTTCCGGGAAGGGTTCTATGTTACTGAAAAATTATTTTATACAGGAAAAGGAGCAAAAAACACATGAATATTTTTGAACTTTTTATACTGGCGATAGGCCTGTCTATGGATGCATTTGCAGTATCTGTCTGTAAGGGCCTTTCCCTGGGCAGAATCAATGCAAAGCATATGTGTATCGCAGGCGCATGGTTCGGGGGATTTCAGGCATTAATGCCCCTTGTGGGATATTTTGGCGGACGATTCTTTGCAGATAAGGTTACCCGATACAGTCACTGGGTAGCTTTTGTCCTTCTGGTGTTCATTGGTGCCGGCATGATCAAAGAATCGAAAGAGGAAGAACATGTAAATGCGGATATGGATATAAAATCCATGTTCATCCTTGCAGTGGCTACCAGTATTGATGCACTGGCAGTGGGAGTGACATTTGCTTTTCTGAAAGTAGAGATTGTATCAGCAGTATCCTTTATCGGTGTGATCACCTTTGTCTGTTCAGCAGCAGGGGTAAAGATAGGCAGTCTTTTCGGAATGAAATACAAATCCAAAGCGGAATTATGCGGAGGTATTATCCTTATCCTCATAGGTACAAAAATCCTGCTGGAAGGACTGGGAATGATATAAATAATAATTACAAATCTCAACTCAAACGTGTTATAATACTACTATTAATGAACAGGCATGAAATGATTATCCGCCTGAATAATTTAAATAACATATCAGGGAGGTTTCTATTATGAAAAAAGTAAAAACAGCAGCAGCACTTTTATGCAGTGCATGTCTGGTACTTTCAGGAACTGCTGTACCGACAATGGCAGATTCAGTGAAGGTTGTGACGCTGGGAGCTGATCTTACTCAGGACCAGAAGAATACAATGATGAAATATTTTAATGTAGACAGTAACCAGGTACAGATTCTCACTATCACTAATCAGGATGAGAGAGATCATCTGAGTGCTTATGTACCGTTAGAGCAGATCGGAACCAGAACAGTGAGCTGTGCATATGTAAAGCCGACTCAGTCAGGCGGTATCAAAGTAAGGACAGCCAATCTTAACTGGGTAACATGTAACATGATCGCAACGTCACTTTCCACATCAGGTGTCAAGAACTGTGAAGTGGTAGCAGCCTGCCCGTTTGAGGTATCCGGAACCGGAGCGCTTACAGGTATTCAGATGGCGTATGAGACAGCTACAGGGGAGCAGCTTGACAGCACGAAGAAAGAACTTGCAACAGAGGAAATGGTAGTAACAGGAAATCTGGCTGATGAGGTTGGAAAGAATGATGCAACTACTGTTATGAATAACTCGAAGATACAGGTTATCAAAGATAATGTCCAGAATGTGGATGATATCTATAATATCGTAGTAAATGTTGCTCAGCAGAATAATGTAAATCTGGATTCTGACCAGATTAATAAGATCGTAGAGCTTCTGAAACAGATTGCGCAGCAGGAGTACAATTATGATGATGTAAAAGCAACACTGGAGCAGGTAGAACAGAATACATCCGGTGATAATGATGAGCTTGGTGATATTGATGATGAAGAGGATGACACTGTAAATGCAGGTGATCCAGCAGATGGTGATGATATCCTGAATAATGTGGATAACAGTGCTTTAGGCGGAGATATCGTAGAGAGTTCCACAGAGAATCCATCTCTGGAGGAGGATTCAGGTCTGATTGAGGACGACGGGGACGATCAGAGTGACGGAGACCTCAGCGAAACAGAGGAACCGCAGGAGCCGGATGGTGATGAAACTACGGATGACAGTACGCTTGGAAATACAGATGAAGGTGATACAGACTCCGATGAAGGAACAGATGATACAGAAAATGATACCACATCAGATGAATTGGATACTTCTGCACTGACAGAAGATCAGAAAACCATGTTTGATAAAGCTGAGAATTTCTGCAAGGGAGAATATGAAGGCGATACCACTGCTCTTACAACAGCTATGGAAGATGAAACAGCAACAGCTTCCGTAACTCTTGATGCTGAAAATGGTGCAACTCTTGCTAAGAATGTGGAGAAGGCATATCTGAAAATTCTTACAGAAGGCACAGCTTCTTATCAGGCAGATGGAACAGAGATTTACATGAGCACAGAGCTCAATATGGTAGATAAGTCCATGAAGGAAATCTTCGGATTAAGTGCAGATGCACAGGCAAGTCCGGAGCTTGGAGAACTTTCGGATGATGACAGACAGACCTTATATAATGAAACAATGAAATTCTTTGAGAAACTCTACGGAGAAAGCACAGAGACTTATGATACAACGGATGCAGATTCCACAGAGACTGCAGGCGGCGAGGAAAATGCAGAATAATCAAAGTATCATGCAGATTTCAGAGAATAAGGATGGTTCTGCAAAGGTATTGTTCAGAATACGAAAAGCAGAGATGACAGATGTGGATGAGATCATGGCTGTTATGCATGAAGCGAAGAATGATAAAGAGCATCCGGACTGGTTTGTATCTGATGATGAGAAATATGTCAGGACACATATAGAAGAACAGGGTTTTGTGATCGTGGCACAGACAGCAGATGGTTCTGTTGCGGGTTTCTTCATTATTAAATATCCTGAAAACAGGGAAGATAATCTGGGAACTTATCTTGATTTTGATGAGGAACAGCTTTCCCATGTTGCAGTCATGGATTCGGCAGTTGTGTGTTGTGCATACAGGGGAAACGGGCTGCAGGGGCATATGCTGGAAGAAGCGGAGAGATTGCTGGATACAGACCAATATTATTATCTGATGTGCACCATACATCCGGATAATCAGTTCAGCAGACATAATATGGAAAGCCATGGATATGAAGTTAAGAGAACGGCACTCTGTTACGGAGGTCTGCCAAGATGTATCCTTCTTAAGGAGTTAACCGAATCAGGGAAGTCCCCTGCACAGGTTGTGAAAAGCAGCAAACAATAATAGTAATGGAAAGCAGTTGGTGAAATTTTTGCGATTTTGCCAGCTGCTTTTTGTTATGTATGGAAAAAATGAGATGAATGTGATAAAATGATGTGATTATAGCAATCCTCGTAAATAATGCATCTTAATCCGGCCCATCAGAGTGTGAAATCTGAAACTGTCTTAAATGCATTATTTATGTTACTGTTCACTGGTAATATCCCGCGAGGTGTTTTTTGTGAGCGAAGGTCACAGAAAACCCGAGACATACTGCGCGAATTTATGCGATTAGCATAAATTAAGTTTGCGAAGCAAACGATACTCCTTGGGCATTGCACAAGGAGGTTCATATTTCCTGCATCGCGAAGCGTGTTGCTGGGAACGGAGTGAACAGTAACTTATTTATGAGGGCTGCTATAGAAAACAGAGTGATATAATTGACAAAAGATAAACATAAAAAATACAAGGAGAAATACGAATGGGAATGGCAGTAGTAACTCTGAAAAAGGGAGAGGGAAGACTTCTGAAATCCGGCGGAATGTGGATTTTTGATAATGAGATAGATACAGTCATGGGAAATTTTGAGAACGGTGATATTGTACTTGTCCATGATTTTGACGGATATCCTATGGGAAGAGGGTTCATTAATACTAATTCTAAGATTACGGTACGTCTTATGACCAGAGATGAAAATGTTGATATTAATGAAGAACTTTTGGAGAAGCGTGTACGTGATGCATGGGAATATCGTAAGAAAGTGGTAGATACAGGATGCTGTCGTCTGATTTTTGCAGAGGCAGATTTCCTTCCGGGAATTGTGGTGGATAAATTTTCGGATGTACTGGTAGTTCAGTCACTGGCTCTGGGGATCGATCGTTTTAAAGAAACAATCGTAGAACTCCTCAGGAAAGTTCTGGCAGAAGATGGGATCACTATTCGTGGTGTTTACGAAAGAAGCGATGTGAAGGTGCGCAAACAGGAAGGAATGGAAATGGTTAAGGGTTTTATAGGATCGGAGTTTCCAACACTTGTGCAGATTGAAGAAAATGGCGTAAAATATGAAGTTGACGTAAAAGACGGGCAGAAAACAGGATTTTTCCTGGATCAGAAATATAACAGGCTTGCAATTCAGAAACTCTGTAAGAATGCGAAAGTTCTGGATTGCTTTACACATACAGGTTCTTTTGCACTGAATGCGGGAATCGCAGGAGCTGCGAGTGTAACCGGCGTGGACGCATCCCAGCTGGCAGTAGATCAGGCAACAGCTAATGCGGCATTGAACGGTTTATCCGACAATGTGAAATTTATTTGTGAAGATGTTTTTGAACTGCTCCCTGAGCTGGAAGAGAAAGGTGAGAAATTTGATGTTGTAATTCTTGATCCTCCTGCATTTACCAAGTCCAGAAATTCCATTAAAAATGCAGTAAAAGGATACAGAGAGATTAATCTGCGTGCCATGAAACTGGTAAAAGACGGCGGATTTCTGGCAACCTGTTCCTGTTCTCATTTTATGGACTATGAATTATTTACCAAAACCATCGGACAGGCAGCAAAGAATGTACATAAAAGACTTCGCCAGGTAGAATACAGGACACAGGCACCGGATCATCCAATCCTGTGGGCGGCAGATGAGTCTTATTATCTGAAGTTTTATATCTTCCAGGTATGCAATGACAGATAATTATCTGGTATATCAGGTAGGGGCAAAATACCTTTTGCCCCTAGAGCGTGTCTGAAAAATCATTTCCACAATCTGCACGCCCCACTTTGCGGTATATTTTGCCCGAATTCGGTTGCCGTAGCCCGCTACGACGCCCTCATCCGGGCAAAATCTCCCACAAATTGTGACATATATCTTGCGGAAAGCATTTTTCAGACACGCTCTAACATCATAAGAGTACACAATAAAGAAAGAGAGGAAATAATATTATGAGTTTCAGAGAAGTAAAAGCAGAAGAACTGACAATGAATCCATTTACCAAGATTGGAAAGGAATGGCTGCTGATCACAGCCGGAAATGAAGAAAAATGCAATACCATGACAGCAAGCTGGGGTGCAATGGGTGTTATGTGGGGAAAGAACGCAGTGACAGTGTATATCCGTCCTCAGAGATACACCAAGGAATTTGTGGACAGGGAAGATACATTTACAATTTCTGTTCTGGGAGAAGAGTATCGCAAGGCATTAAATTATTGCGGAAAGGTTTCCGGAAAAAATGCGGATAACAAGATTAAAGAAGCAGGACTGACTCCTTACTTTACAGACGGAACAGCCGGAATTGAAGAAGCTGACATGATCATGGTCTGCAAAAAAATGTATCATGATGAGATTAAACCGGAATGCTTTGATGCCGGGGAAAACGACGGTAAGTGGTATCCGCAGAAAGACTACCATACCATGTATATTGCAGAGATCCTGAAAGTTCTTGTCAGAGAGTAAAAAAATGCATTACAAACAGTAAAAAAGAGGTAGTTTAATGAAAGACAAATTAAACAGATTCATGCAGGGGCGTTATGGAGTGGATAATTTTGCAAGATTCACTCTCGGTGTGGCACTTTTCGTCATTGTTGTAGGTTCTTTTATGAGACAAAACGCAGCCGGAGGCGTTCTGGATACAGTTGGATTTATTCTTATCATTTATACATATTTCAGAATCCTTTCCAGAAATATCTCTGCACGATATGCGGAAAACCAGAAATATCTGGGATATACTCAGAAAATCCGCAGCCGGTTTACCAGAGAAAAAAATATGATGGAGCAGAGAAAAACACATCATATCTATACCTGCCCGGGTTGTGGACAGAAAATTCGTATTCCCAGAGGAAAAGGACAGAAGGTAGAGATTGAATGTCCGAAATGTCATGAGAAGTTTATCAAAAGACGTTGATTTGCTGCAAACACGCTCTGGCAGATCATCATAAGTTATGGGCTGGAGGAATTATGTTTGGTTATATAGTAATGAATAAGCCTGAAATCAAGTTTAAAGATTTTGATCTGTACAGATCCTTTTACTGTGGATTGTGCAGAGAACTCAAAAGTAAATATGGAATATCAGGACAGATTTCTCTGACTTATGATATGACATTTGTGGTGATTCTTCTCAGTGCGCTTTATGAGCCGCCCACACAAAAGGGAAGCACAAGATGTATCATTCACCCGGTATGTAAACAGCCGGTCAGAAGAAATACAGTGACAGAATATGCGGCAGATATGAATGTACTTCTTACTTATTATAAATGCCGGGACGATTGGGAGGATGAAAAAAAAGTAACTGCTCTTGGTTATTCAAAAGTTCTTCAGGGAAAAGTGAAAAAACTGGATCAGAAATATCCGGATAAATCCCGAAGAATACAGAAGCTTCTCAGTGAATTGTCTGAGATGGAGAAATCCGGAGAAAAAGACATTGACAAAATGGCGGGCTGTTTCGGAAAAATTATGGAAGAGATTTTTGCATGGAAACAGGATGTATGGGAAGATACTCTGCGCAGAATGGGATTTTTTCTTGGCAAATTTATTTATCTTCTGGATGCATACGATGATGTGGAAGAGGATATAAAAAATAAAAATTACAATCCTTTTTCAGAACAATATATAATAGAAGGGTTCGATGAGCAGGTACGCCGGATTCTGATCATGATGATGGCGCAGACCTGCAGGGAGTTTGAGAAACTTCCTATTATAAAATACACTGATATTTTAAGAAATATTCTTTACTCAGGGGTATGGTGTCGGTTTGAGGTGATACATAAGAAGAGAAAAGAAGCAGGAGAGAAAGATAATGATTGATCCGTACAGTATACTGGGGATTTCCAGAGATGCATCCGATGAGGAAGTGAAGAAGGCATATCGTAAGATGAGCAGAAAGTATCATCCGGATGCCAATATTGACAATCCGAATAAAGAACAGGCTGAGGAGAAATTCAAGCAGGTTCAGCAGGCTTATGAGCAGATTATGAAGGAAAGAGAGCAGGGAATCGATTACGGGAATTATGGCAGCAATAATTACGGTGGTTTTGGCGGATTTTCCGGACAGGCAGACTCTGGCTATCAGGATGAAGAGTCTATGCGCAGGCAGGCGGCAGCCAATTATATCCAGAGCGGTCATTATCGTGAGGCTGTGAATGTTCTGCAGTCACTTTCACAGAGGAACGGACAGTGGTATTATCTGTCTTCCATGGCAAACATGGGACTTGGAAATAACGTAAATGCATTGAATGATATTAAGCAGGCTATCCGTCTGGAACCGGATAATGTACAGTATCAGATGGTTTTGCAGCAGATGGAAGGCGGAGGAAACTGGTATCAGGAGATGCAGAATCCTTTTGGAGGTATGCCGACAGGCGGTGATGATTATTGTATGAAGCTGTGCCTGGCAAATATGGCATGCAGTCTGTGTTGCCCGGGAAGCGGCATATTTTGCTGCTAAAACGTTATTGTTCACTCCGTTCTCAGTAACGTAGTCAAAATTCATTCCAGATTGCCTGCGGCAATGGAATTTTGGTAATAATTGGATTGACAATTAAAAGTGAAAATATTACTATAGTAAAGTGATAATGTGCAACTGTAATGATATGCAACAGTTGCGAACATATAATTAAGGTTACAGGAGGAAATCATAATGAGTATTCGTATTGGTATTTTAGGCTACGGCAATCTTGGCCGCGGTGTAGAGTGCGCAATCAAACATAATCCGGATCTGGAGCTTGTTGCTGTATTTACACGTCGTGCTCCGGAAACTGTTAAAATCCTTACAGAGACAGCAGCGGTATATTCTGTCAATGATGCCGAAAAAATGAAAGATAAGATCGATGTACTTATCATCTGTGGCGGAAGTGCAACAGATCTCCCGAAACAGACACCGGAATATGCGAAGATGTTTAATGTAATTGACAGCTTTGATACACATGCAAGAATTCCTGAGCATTTTGATTCAGTAGATGCAGCTGCAAAAGAAAGCGGTCATATCGGAATTATTTCAGTGGGCTGGGATCCGGGAATGTTCTCACTGAACCGTCTCTATGCAAATGCAATCCTTACAAACGGAAAGGATTATACATTCTGGGGCAAGGGGGTAAGCCAGGGACACTCAGATGCAGTACGCCGTATCAAAGGTGTAAAAGATGCAAAACAGTATACAATTCCTGTTGAAGCAGCACTGGAAGCAGTGAGAAACGGAGAAAATCCGGATCTTACAACAAGACAGAAACATACAAGAGAATGCTTTGTAGTTGCAGAGGAAGGTGCGGATCTGGCACAGATTGAGAATGATATCAAGACTATGCCTAACTATTTCTCTGACTATGACACAACTGTACATTTTATTTCTGAAGAAGAACTGAAGCGAGATCACAGTGGAATCCCACATGGCGGTTTCGTGATCCGATCCGGAAAAACGGGCTGGAATGATGAGAACAATCATGTGATCGAATATAGTCTGAAGCTGGATTCCAATCCGGAGTTTACATCTTCTGTACTTGTTGCATATGCAAGAGCTGCATATCGTATGAATAAAGAAGGACAGAGTGGTGCGAAGACCGTATTTGATGTGGCACCTGCTTATTTATGTGCTGCTGATGGTGCTGAATTAAGAAAGCATCTGTTGTGATCAGGGATATAAGATAATATTCTGTCTGTTGAAAAAATAAAGAGAAAACAGGTATACAGGTTATATTTCACAGTGTTATCTTGTGAAAAGAGACAAAGTATTTGTGGACTTTGTCTCTTTTTTTATGGAACAGACTGTGAAAAATTAGTGAATGTTTAACAGAATTTTACTTGTCTGTTGACGGGATATTTAAAGTGTAATATAATAGAGTCATAGAAACGTAATAACATTGTAAAAAACTTTGTTAAACCTTAGAGCGTATCTGAGAAGTATATGAGATATCAGAGCGATACCCACGATTCATACTTTTCAGACACGCTCTGATAATGAAAAAAGAAAAGGAAGGTATGTATGCAAAACGTAAACAGGAAGTTTAAAATCTGGGGGGCACTTCTGTTTCTGCTGCTTTTTGCTGTGGGAGTTTCCATGTATTTTACTGCGGCAAATGTACAGGCTGCAACGAAAACAGGTTTTGTAACTATTAACGGAGATTCATACTACATAAATAAAGATGGCTCTAAACAGAAGGGTTGGCTGGAACTTGAAGGGAAGAAATATTACTTTAACACAAAGACCGGTGTTCAGGTAAAGGGCTGGGTTACTGACAGTAAAGGACGAAAGAGATATTTCAGTAAACAGGCTGGTATCATGATGACAGGCTGGGTCACTGATTCAAAGGATCAGAAAAGATATTTTAATCCATCTACCGGATTCATGCAGACGAAATGGCTGACATTGAAGGGAAAGAGATATTATTTCTACAGTAACAGTGGAGTTGCTGCCTGCAAGACATTCCTTACAGACAGTAAGAAAAATACCAGATATTTTACAAGTGCATGTTATATGCTTACCGGTTGGACAAAGAATTCCAGCAATGAATACAGATATTTTGAAACTGAAGACGGAATTATGGCAAAAGGTTTCCAGACACTTGACGGAAAAAAATATTATTTTAATACAGGCAGCGGCAAGATGGCTGTAGGCTGGACGACAATTGATGGAAATAAGTATTATTTTGATAAGGAAACCGGTGTGATGGCTACCGGAGATGTAACAATTGATGGACAGAAATACCATTTTAATTCCAATGGTATATTGAGCAATACTACAAGTCCGACCGGTTCCAGAACAATCAAGAATTATCTGGCAGGTGCATTACAGCCTGTTGGTCAGGCTCTGTACGTATGGGGTGGCGGATGGAATGATTCCACCAGAAAAGGAACAAGTCAGACAATGACTGATTTCTATAACAGTCAGAGCAGCAGTTATGATTACAATAACTACAGAGATCTCAGCACAGCCAACAGAGCAAAAGGTTTTGACTGTTCCGGTTTCGTAGGATGGTCAGCTTATCAGGTAATGCAGAGTAAGTCCGGTGTAGGAAGCGGATATACAGTAGTTTCCGGTGAGATTGGTTCTTATTATAAGTCCATGGGCTGGGGAAGTATTCTCACTCAGGCGAATCTGGCAAGTGATGACTGGACAGTATATCCCGGAGATGTGGGATATGACAGTGGACATACATGGATCATTCTCGGACAGTGTGCTGATAAGAGTGCAGTGATCGTGCATTCTACCCCGAATGCAGGTGTTCAGATTGCAGGTACACCTACTCCGTCCGGTGGTTATTCCAGTCAGGCGATTGCACTGGCACAGAAGTATATGTCAAGATATCCGGGATATACCAAGTATGATTATCATACTTCATCTGGTAACTATATCAGAAGAGGTAATTATCTGAGATGGAACAGAAGTACGCTTTCTGATCCGGATGGATATATGAATATGACCGCAGACCAGATCCTTGCAGATCTGTTTAGCTGAGAAGTGAATAGTTAAGAAAATGGAAGCAGCTTTCGAGTGAGGAGGCTGCTTCTTTTTTTGCGTTCTGTAGTAATTCCATAAATAATGCAAACAATCCAGCCCACTATAGCGTGAAGTCCTGCTACGTTACTGTCCACTCCGTTCACAGTAACGTAGCCAAAATTCATTCCAGATTGCCTGCGGCAATGGAATTTTGGCTTGTATGTCGCGGGATAGTGGTGTGTGAACAGTAACCCTGCATCAGATATCTTTGTCCTGTGTTAAATTATTACAAACATGAAATGGAATATGTTTGAATTGTAGAAAGAAATGCGAAGAATAACAAAAAGATTAATAAATGTTACAAAAATATAAAATTTATGGTAATTAATCCTTGCGTTTTTGAGTGCAGTGTGTTAATATGTATAAGAATTAACTTAGATATTGCAAAAACATTAAGATATAGAAAGAAAATGTTACGAGGGTGAGAATTCATGAAGAAAAGAATTGTATGTCTTACATTAGCACTCCTGATGAGCGCAACACAGGTTGTTAGTGTAAGTGCTTCAAGAGAGGATGAATTGAGAGAAGAGCAGGCGATCACAAGTCAGCAGCTGGATGCTACATATTCCAGAATGGATGAGCTTGCATATGCGAAATCACAGCTTGAGAATGAGATTTCCGAACTGGATTCCAATCTTGTAAGTGTTATGGTTTCTATTGATACTCTTAAAGGAGATATCGATAATAAAGAAGTAGATATTATTAAGACAAAACAGGATCTGGCTAAGGCTCAGAAGGCGAGAGATAAGCAGTATGAGAGCATGAAGCTTCGTATTCAGGCACTGTATGAACAGGGTGGGGATGCAGCGTGGTTTCAGATGATGCTTAATTCAGAAGATTTAAGTGAACTTCTGACACGTGCTGAGAATACACAGCAGATGTATGAGCAGGACAGAAAGAATCTTGATAAATATGTGAATACTATTAATGAGGTGAATAATTTAAAGACTCAGTATGAATCTGACAAAGCAGAACTGGAAGAGATGAAGGCTTCTTATGAACAGCAGTCTTATGATCTTCAGTGCCAGATCGATCAGAAGAAATCTGAATCAGCCGATTATGAGAATGAAATTGCATATGCACAGCAGCAGGCGACAGAATATGCAAATCTGTTAGCGGAACAGACAGCTGAAATTCAGAGATTGGAAGCAGAAAGAATCGCAGCAGAAGAAGAGGCAAGACGACAGGCTGAGGAAGAGGCTGCAAGACAGGCGGCAGAAGAAGAGGCAGCAGCAAAAGCTGCAGAGCAGGAACAGGACTCCGAATCAGAAGACGAAGAAAATGTAGAGTATGATGAAGACGGAAATGAGATTGAGAATACTGATGATGCGGATGATGAGTCTGAATCAGATGATGGTGTAGAATATGATGAAAATGGTGATCCTGTTGACAATGCAGGAGCTTCTGATGATGTAGAGTACGATGAGTATGGCAATGTGATTGATTCTGATAATACAGTTTCACCAGATGATTATGAGAGTGAACAGTCATCTGATTCAGATAGTTCTTCATCTTCAGGTTCAGGATCAGGATCTTCTGTAGTAGACTTTGCAACACAGTTTGTTGGCAATCCATATGTATGGGGCGGTACAAGCCTTACAGGTGGAGCTGACTGTTCAGGATTTACACAGAGTGTATATGCAAACTTCGGAGTAAGTCTTCCGAGAACTTCTTATGAACAGCAGAATGCCGGTACAGAAGTATCTTATGCTGATGCACAGCCGGGCGATTTGATCTGCTACGGTGGACACGTTGCAATCTATATGGGGAATGGACGTATCGTTCATGCATCGAACTCTGTAGATGGAATTAAGATCAGTGATAACGCAGCGTACAGAACGATTGTTTCTGTAAGAAGACTGGTATAATTAAATAAGTATAAATAATTAAATTTATAGGGGTTGAAAAGGAGTATCGCTAAGGGGGCTGATGCTCCTTTTCTTTATGTATAAGTTACCATTATTCCGCGAGGTGTTTTGGCATGAATATGCCAAAATTCCGAGACATACCGCGCGAATTTATGCGATTAGCATAAATTCTGTGCATCGTGAAGCGTGTTGCTGTGAACGGAGTGAACCGTAACCATGTATAATATTTTACCGATTTTCAGGTGGATTTTACCTTGACATAAAATTGGATGGATAGTACAGTTTATGTAACTGAAGAGATACATATAAAATTTTAAATCTGTTTTTGGAGACATCAGTGGGAAAGAATATTCTCATGAATTATCCGGATTATAGTTGAATAGTGAAAGCGAGGAATGATAAATGGCAAATGACCATGTAGAACATATAAGAATTGTACAGGAAACAGTTGCTGGCAAGGAGATTACTTTTGCACATGTAATGGGAGGGCCGGCTCCGGTCATATACCAGAAGCTTGGACTGAATCCGCAGGTGGATTACCGTTCATCTGCAATCGGAATTATGAATATGACACCGCCTGAATCTGCAGTGATCGCATCTGATATTGCGGTAAAAAGCGGAAATGTTTATCTGGGATTTGCAGATCGATTTACAGGCACACTGATCATTACGGGAGAGATTTCCGATGTAATGTCAGCGATGACTGAGGTTGTGGATTATTTCAGAGACACTCTGGGTTATGTAGTCTGCAAGATTACCAAAAGATAGGAAGTGTTGGGATGGCAGGGATGACAACCAGAGAATTACTGGAAAAGCTTTATAACCAGGATTATGAGAAACTAAAGGGAAAAAAGCTGCGTATGACCAGGGTAAGGGTTCCGGGAAAGGAAGTGTGCCTGGCGCATGTGATCAATCCTTCACAGAGCTGTATTTATCAGAATCTTGGTTTGCATATTGGAGTCCATGAGGGAGAAGACCACACAGGAGAAGCAATCGGAATGATTCGCTTTACCCCATGGGAAGCAGTGGTTGTAGCTGCTGATATTGCAGTGAAAAGTGCAAATGTGGAGATTGGTTTCATGGATCGATTCAGCGGATCATTGATCCTTACGGGAGGTCTGACGGAAGTTCAGACTGCAGTGGAAGAAGTGGTGAAATTTTTTAGAGAGGTGCTTGGCTTTAAGACTTGTGCAGTTCACAAAAGTTAAAACATACGAAAAGTCAGTTATTCTGTACCGATGGTGCTTATGTAACTGCCGGAATAGCTGAGAGAAGTGAAAGGGACAGACATTAAATATGAAGAAAATATTTCTGATGGGCAGAAGTGAAGCAGGTAAGACTTCATTAACGCAGGCATTAAAAGGCGAAAAACTTCATTATGTAAAAACGCAGTATACGAATACGAATGATGATACCATTGATTCTCCGGGAGAGTATGCAGAGTCCAAGCATTTCAGCGTAGGGCTGGCCTGTTTTTCTTTTGAAGCAGATGTGGTGGCAATGGTACAGTCAGCAGATGAACCTTTCAGTTTGTTTGGCTATGGCAGTAATGCATTTATTCTGAGACCACTGATAGGAATCATTACGAAAATAGATTCTCCTTATGCGAATGTTCCAATGGTGCGTCAGTGGATGCTGAATGCAGGATGTGAAAGAATTTTTCTGGTAAACAATGTGACCGGAGAGGGGATTGATGAGCTGAGAGCGTTTTTGAATGAGGATGTTCCAAAGCTGAGTCTGGAAGAAGCAAAATTCAGACAGAGTCTTGGTCTGAATGAATGGGATCCGCTGCCGGAAGGTGTGGAATATTGAAAAATATATTGATAAATAGTTGACAAGCTTGTTGAAGGGTGTTATTATAATGACAGTATAATTCCATACAGAACATATTAAGTGCTGATACTGTGAGAAAGAGCAGTACAGAAAGAGGGAATCAGGTGAGAAACCTGAGCGATCCGGTCACTGTAACAGAGGAGCAAATCTCAGAATGTCCATTGTGCCATAGCATGAGAAGGAGAGAGGAGCGATGAGCCTGGAGCCAGGAAACCTGCTTGGTATGGCGAGGTTAAACTTCCGTGTAAAGTGTAACAACCAACTCCGTTGAATCCGCAGCTTCGGAGTGTTGTCTGCTTTTATCTGAAGGCAGACATTTTTTATGGAATGCGCCTGTTCTTTATGAATTATACATGATTAAATGGCAGGCGATACTACTTCGGATTTATTCGTTCCCTCCGCGCACTCATGAACGGATTTTTTTTCTACCCCGGGGTAGCATCGCTCCCTCTTATTAATTTTAAATGTGTGATCTGTGAAAAATACTGTAATGAATTTTCAATGCTTTGTTATGTGAAGAGAAATTGATAATTTATTAGAGTATTTTTTTTATTTCGTCCTCTGATGGGTGGGATTGATGGAGACTGAGAAAACGGAATTATTCTGGAAAGATAAAAACTTGCAACAGGAGAGGAGAGGTAGCAATGGAGAAACCTTATTGGGAAGGGAAAGAATATTCTTATTTCAGCCATAAGAAATGTGAATTTTTTCCGTGTCATAAGAATGCAGATCCGGATGATTTTAACTGTCTGTTCTGTTATTGCCCGCTATATGCCCTGGGTGAGAAATGCGGTGGGAATTTCCGGTATACGGAAAAGGGAATTAAAGACTGCACAAACTGTATGCTTCCGCATAAGCGAAAAAACTATGGGTATGTCACAGGAAAATACCAGGAACTGGCTGATATGATGAAAAGAGCAAAGGAAAGTATCAGCAAATAAGAGGAGAATGCGTAGCTGCTTAGAACGGAGTGAACAGTAACAATGTGTCAGATTAGCACAAATAATAAAGAACGATTTTCATTGTAATACAATGCTTGTTCTGCTAGAATAAGGATAGCAAAAGAGAAGAGTCTGTAAGATTTTCAAGTCTGTTCTGAGTTAGTATATAAAGCATTTCACACACATTTTCCACACTTTTCACATGCACAGAAGAAAATGCATCACAGGCATTTGACGTCTTTTCCTGGCGACATTTTCTTGTCGGCAGAGCTCTGCATTTCTACATAGAGCCGTCGGAAAACAGGGAAAATTCACTGTTTTCCGACGGTTTTTGTCATTGATCATGGTTGAAAAACAAAAAAGATACTGATATAATGATATTATATTTATGTAAGGGAGTTAACTACTACATGAAAAAAAGAAATACAGCGATACGCGCATTGTCAGTTTTTCTGGCTTATTCAATGGTTTGTACATCGGTACCCGCTGCGGGTCAGGAAATGTTTGGATCCGGAGTAAACAAGGAGACAGAAGAAAATACATCGGACCTGAAAGAATTTCAAAGTTCACAGGCAGATGAATTTGGAACAGATACGGAATCAGATGCAGAACTGTTCGGAAGCGATGATGCAAAACAGGAGTTTCAGGATGGAAAAAACGCAGAAGAGGGTACAGACGGAATCCGGTATATTAAGGGCCGTCCGTTGACTGAAGAGGAAAGAAAGGAAGAACTGGAACCCTTTAAAAATTTAAAACCTTTGGATCCGGGAATTGAAGTGGAGAGTGATCTGACATCAGTTTATGCTGCATATGGAAACAGGGAGGCTGCATTTCCATCTTCCTATGATGCCAGAAAGGAAGGATTAGTTACGCCCGTAAAGAATCAGAATCCATTTGGAACCTGCTGGGCTTTTGGTATGGCAGCAATCATGGAGACTTCGCTTCTGGCACAGAACAAAGGAACCTACGATCTGTCAGAAGAACATTTATCATATTTTTTCTCCAACAGACAGAATGATCCTCTTGGAAATACCCCTGATGATAAGAATTATGTACTGGGAAATTATCACGAGACAGGAGGTAATGATCACCTGGCGGCGATTTATCTCAGTACATGGTCGGGAATGACCACAGAGGCCGATGTACCATTTCCTACGGATTCTTCGCATCAGAATGATCTGACTGTACAGATTCCGGAAAGTAAGGCTTATAATTCAGCAGCATATCTGAAAAATGCATCTGTTTCCAAATACAGTGAGGAACGCATGAAGGAAATGCTGCTGAATGACTACGCAGTATCCATTATGCTTTATATGAAGGAAAGTTATGCAAATCCGGACACAGCTGCATATTGTTATCCTGTTGGAAAATCAAATTCGACTGTAATTAATCATATTGTAACAGTGGTAGGATGGGATGATACGTATTCAAAGTATAATTTCCTTCCTGTTTCCAATGTAACATCTGACGGTGCGTGGATCATCAAAAACAGTTGGGGGGAGAAGAAAGGAGACGGAGGATATTACTATCTTTCTTATCAGGATCCCAATATCAGTAAACTTGTAAGTGCAGAGGCAGTGGCTGCTTCGGATCAAAAGTACAGGAATAATTATTTTTATGATGGTTCTTCAGCACTTTCAGTGATTCCGATACAGGCGGGACAGTCAGTAGCAGCAGTTTATGAGACAACTGCAGGAAAGGGAAAAGCAGAAGTCCTGGGGGAGGTTAATCTTGTTACAAACAGTGACAATGCCTGTTACAAAATTCAGATATACACCGATCTGACAGATCCATATGACCCGGAAAGCGGGACCGCTGCATATGCTGCTCCATATGAGTTTGAACAGCCAATCGCAGGTGTACAGACTATCAGTGTACCAGAGGTGGTTTTGAAACAGGGAAGCAGATATTCTGTTGTGATCACAAACAGTGGGATTGAAAAAATCAGCTTTGGAGTGGAAGCAAAGTCCAGTTATGGGAACTGGTTTACCTGTACGGCGGGGATAGAAACAGGGCAGACATTCTATAAGGGTGCATCGGAAACGGCCAGGTGGACAGATGGAAAGACGAAAAACTGGACGGCAAGGATCAAGGCACATACAAGGACCCTGAATCAGTCATGGGTGCCGGATACACCGGTATTTCAGGTGAAGGCATATAATTCCGGATATAACCTTATTTCATGGGAAAAAGTTTCCGGAGCTACAGGATATTATGTGTACAGAAAACCTGCAGCAGGTGGGAAGTGGTCCCAAATTGCAGATGTCGGGACATCGGAATTAAAATATAAAGATAGTAAGGTTACGGCTAATGCATCATACCGTTATACAGTAAAAGCATATTATGAAGCATCCGGAAAAAGATATTCAGGTAAATATAAAACCGGCGATGTGATTAAAGCAGCACCTGCAGTGCAGAAGGTTACTTCTGTGAAATCTGAGAAAAATGGAATCCGCATCCGGTGGAAGCCTCAGAAAAAATGTGACGGCTATTATATTTACAGAAAGAAAAAAGGTGGTTCCTATCAATTGATAAAGAAAATTTCCAATGGAAATAGTTCTTCTTATCTGGACAAAAAAGCACAAAAAGGTGTATCATACTATTATGCGGTAAAAGCATATGTTAAAGAGCCATATGGAAATACATACAGCAAATATAAAAGTTCATCTGCTGTAAAAAGAAAATAGGAAATGAAGGAAAGAGATTATGAAGAGAAGGTTTGGAACAGTAATAGCAATGGTACTGTGCTTTATTCTGACAGTGGTTTCTGTTTATGCGGATGACGGAAAGGGTCAGAATCCGGATTATGTAACAGATTATTATATGATCGTACAGAGTACACAGGGCGGGGTAGATATTTATGATGAAGCAGACACTCAGAGTGTTAAACTGAATGACAGCAAGATTCCAAATGGAACTGCCATTCACGTTCTGGGTGAGAAGAATGGAGCAGACAATAAAAAATGGGCATATACACAGTACCATGGAATGAACGGATATGTTCCTATGGATGATCTGGATCCGGCTTCCAGAGAAGAAGCTGCCAATGAGGAATATCGTACTTTCGGAGGCAAAGATGTGGATTTCGAAGTAAAGGTTCATGGAAACGATGGAAACGTATCGGTTTATAACGGACCTGGAGAGAAATTTGATCAGGTTTCAGGAACAGAGGGAATCGCAGATGGGACAACTGTACATATTTTTCAGTATGTTCAGGGAGAAGACGGAACAAACTGGGGGAAAACAGACACAGATGGTGTGACACAGGGATGGCTGAATCTTGATCGTGATACAGATTACGTAAATGAAAATGTATCCGCAGATGCACCGGAGGCTACAGGCACATCAGGAAATGTTCCGGTGGCTGCTGTTACACCAACACCGGAAGCAACTCCAACTCCGAAAGCCACACCAACACCAGAGGTAACACCTACAGAAAAAGTGACACCGACACCGGAGGCAACACCTACAGAAGAAGCAACACCGACACCGGAGGCAACACCTACAGAAGAAGCAACGCCAACACCGGAAGAAACAGAGACGCCTGCTTCGACAGAAGACAAGGAATCCGATGATAAGCAGAGTCAGAAAACATCAGGAAAGAATGTAAAAGCAGATTCAGGAATGAAGAATCCTGTAATCTGGATTAGTGGTATCGGGATTATTGTTATCATAATTTTACTTATTTATTTCCTGAAGAAGAAAAAGTAAGAGTTAAAATCATTAAAGAATGCCGTCGACGGCAGAGAACAGTTACAAAATAAACAGTGGAACTAAAAGAGCAGCGCATCGGATGATGCAGCTGCTCTTTTTAGAAAATGTGTGTGTATAATTGAGACGTTATGAGGAAACCTCAAATCAGTCTTAATTAACAAAAATTATTAATGTGTGTGCATATATAGTCTACAATTTTTTTACAATTTAATCAAGATGGAATTTTATAGAACGTGATATATTTGTTACTGTTCACACACCACTATCCCGCGAGGTGTTTTGGCATGAATATGCCAAAATCCCGAGACATACAAGCCAAAATTCCATTGCCGCAGGCAATCTGGAATGAATTTTGGCTATGTTACTGAGAACGGAGTGAACAGTAACATATATTTTTGAGGAAAGAGGCTATTCAGACTTTTTACTTGCGTAACTCTGGCGGGAAACGTATAATAGGAAAAAGTAATACTCGAGGGTGAGGAAAAGAGGATGAAGATAACAGAAGAACTGTTAAATGAGATGAAAATTAAGGATGAGAACTTTTCTGACGGTCTGATCAAGCCGGACGGCGATTACGTAAGAATACCCAGAGGACATCTTCATGGAATGATGGAATTGCTTCCATGGACAGAGAACGAAATCTGGAAAATGATCCCGGATGATGATTCTCCGCTGTTCTGGCTGATTGAGAAAACAGGATGCGTTCTTACGGATTATAATAATTCTATTGGCATGAAGATGACACCTGCTCAGCAGACTGTGTTTGATATGATGCGAAAACATGGGGTTCTTACAGATGATTATTACGATCTGACGAAACAGAGGGAGAAAGTAAGAGAAGCCAGAGAACAAAAAGAGAACAGGAAACAATAGTTAAGTGTATATGAATATATGGGAGTGCAGCGATGGAAAAGCATGCTCATTAAAGTCATCCGATGCAGAAAAAACAATATACGATATTAAAAAGCAGCATATCAGAGTTATGGATCATAACCTGATATGCTGCTTTTAACGTGTCTGAAGAAAAATGAAATGTCAATCATAAAAACAAAACAAAAACAACCAGAACGGAAGAAGAAACAAATAAAAAACAACATAAAAGTTCAGGATATACATGTTGATTTATGTTGACTTCGCGACAGCCATAAGGTATAATGAATCTATATGAAAACATGGAGGATATTGCTGTCAGAATGATACCGGAATGTATTGGGGTCTGGTATGGGTGCAGCTTTTATTCATGAGAAAGGAGTAACATGGAAAAATTTCAAACATCAGATATTCCCAAGTCTCCCAGAATTCAGAAACTGGTAGATGCATTGTATGAACATATGCCGGTGATCGAATCAGCCAGAGCAAAGCTGATCACAGAATCTTATAAGGAAACAGAAGGAGAACCGATCATCACACGCAGAGCAAAGGCTTTTGCGCATATTCTTCATAACATTCCGATCATTATCCGTGACAATGAACTGATTGTCGGAAGCAGTACGATTGCGCCGAGGGGATGTCAGACATTTCCGGAGTTCTCTTATGAGTGGCTGGAAGCTGAACTGGATACAGTTGCGACCAGAACTGCGGATCCTTTTGAGATTGCTGAGGAGACCAAAGCCGAACTTAAGGAGGCAGATAAGTACTGGAAAGGGAAAACAACCAGTGAACTTGCAACTTCCTATATGGCACCGGAAGCAATCAAGGCAATTGAACACAATATTTTTACACCTGGAAATTATTTTTACAATGGTGTAGGACATGTAACAGTTAAATACTGGGAAGTACTGGAAACCGGTTTTGAGGGAATCATGGAGAAGGCTCAGAAAGAGCTGGATGGATGCAGTGTCGGTGACGGTAATTATGCAAGAAAGTCTCACTTCCTTGAGGCAGTGATTTTAAGCTGTAAGGCGGTGATCGATTATGCAGGCAGATATGCAAAACTTGCGCAGGAAATGGCGGCACAGACAAGTGATCCGGTAAGAAAACAGGAACTTTTTGTTATCGCAGAGAACTGCAGCAGGGTACCGGCAAAGGGTGCACAGAATTTCTATGAGGCATGTCAGTCATTCTGGTTTGTACAGCAGCTTCTTCAGATGGAATCCAGTGGACATTCTATTTCACCGGGGCGCTTTGATCAGTATATGTATCCATATTATAAGAAGGATATGGAAGCAGGAACTATTACCCGAGAGTTCGCACAGGAATTGATGGATTGCATCTGGGTTAAATTAAATGACCTGAATAAATGTCGTGATGCGGCTTCAGCGGAAGGATTTGCAGGATATAGCCTTTTCCAGAATCTGATCGCGGGTGGTCAGAATAAAGAGGGAGAGGATGTAACTAACGATCTTTCTGTTATGTGTATTCAGGCATCCATGCATGTGCATCTTCCGGCTCCATCACTTTCTGTGAGAGTATGGAATGGTTCTCCGCATGAATTCCTGATAAAGGCAGCCGAGCTTACGAGAACAGGAATCGGACTTCCTGCATATTACAATGATGAGGTGATTATTCCGGCACTGCAGAACAGAGGCTTATCTCTGGAGGATGCCAGAGAGTACAATATCATCGGATGTGTGGAACCGCAGAAAGCCGGTAAGACAGAAGGGTGGCATGATGCCGCATTCTTTAATATGTGCAGACCTCTGGAACTTGTTTTTTCGAATGGTATGGATAAAGGTGAGATGGTGGGAATCCCTACCGGCGATGTCACTCAGATGAAGACCTTTGATGAATTCTTTGACGCATATAAGAAACAGATGGAATACTGCATTTCCTTGCTGGTGAATGCAGATAATGCTATTGATGTAGCTCATGCGGAACGCTGTCCGTTACCATTCCTTTCCTGTATGATAGATGACTGTCTGAAAGAAGGCAAGTCTGTCCAGGAAGGTGGAGCTGTTTACAACTTTACAGGTCCTCAGGGATTTGGAATCGCCAATATGGCAGATGGACTTTTTGCAATCCGCAAACTGGTCTATGAGGATAAGAAAGTATCTATGAAAGAACTTAAGGAAGCTCTTGCATGGAACTATGATAAAGGACTGGATGCGCAGTCCGCCGGTGATATGACAGAGATGATCATGAAGGCAATGCAGAAAGCAGGCAGAAATGTGGATGCTTCCACTGCAGAAGGACTTCTGAAAACTTTCATGGGAATGAAACCGGGTGAACAGAAGACACAGAGATTCAAAGAAATCCATGATATGATCGATGAAGTTCCGAAATTTGGAAATGATATTCCGGAAGTTGATTATTTTGCAAGAGAAGTTGCCTATACATATTCCAAACCGCTTCAGAAGTATAACAATCCAAGAGGCGGAAAGTTCCAGGCAGGTCTGTATCCTGTATCTGCAAATGTACCGCTGGGCGGACAGACAGGAGCGACGCCGGATGGAAGATATGCACACACACCTGTTGCAGACGGCGTTTCGCCATCTGCGGGCAAGGATGTAAAGGGACCTACGGCAGCGGCAACTTCCGTATCCAGACTGGATCATTTTATTGTATCCAACGGAACACTCTTTAATCAGAAATTTCACCCATCCGCACTTTCAGGAAGAGAGGGACTGGAGAAATTCGTTGCACTGATCCGCGGATACTTTGACCAGAAGGGAATGCACATGCAGTTTAATGTAGTTGACAGGCAGACACTGCTGGATGCACAGGAACATCCTGAGAAATATAAACATCTGGTAGTACGCGTGGCAGGCTACAGTGCACTGTTTACGACACTTTCCCGTTCCCTTCAGGATGACATCATCCGTCGTACAGAACAGGGCTTCTGATTCAGACGTTTTTTGCAGGAAGTAAAAGTGACAGGCAGAGGATGTATGGATAACAGAATAAGAAAGGAAAAGCATGGACTATTTGGATACAAAGGGCAGAGTGTTTGATGTCCAGAAATATTCTATTCATGATGGACCGGGTATAAGGACGATCGTATTTCTGAAAGGTTGTGTCCTGCGGTGCAAATGGTGCTGCAATCCGGAATCTCAGGAATATAAGATCCAGACAATGAAAGTGCAGGGAGAAGACAAGGTCATCGGACGTGATGTGACAGTCAGGGAGATGATTGAAGAAGTTGAGAAAGACAGGGTATACTATTACCGCTCGGGCGGAGGTATGACTCTTTCCGGCGGAGAATGTCTCTGTCAGCCGGAATTTGCAGGAGCACTTCTGAGAGCTGCCAAAGAGAGAGGGATTTCTACTGCGATCGAGAGTATGGCATGTGCAAAATGGGAGACGATTGAGACAATCTTACCGTATCTGGATACTTATTTAATGGATATTAAACATACAAATCCTGCGAAACATAAAGAATTTACAGGACGTTCTAATGAACTGATGATGGAAAATGCCAGAAAAGTGGCGCTTTCCGGTAAAACCAGGCTGGTAATCCGTGTACCGGTGATACCCACATTTAATGATACAGTGGAGGAAATCCAGGGGATTGCAAGGTTTGCAGACACACTTCCCGGAGTGGACAAGATTCATCTTCTTCCGTATCACAGACTTGGACAGGATAAATATGAGGGACTTGGCAGACCATATCTGATGGGAAATGTGGAACCACCGTCCAAAGAACATATGGAAACATTAAAAAAGGCAGTACATGCGGTCTGCGGTCTGGACTGTCAGATCGGTGGATGAGGTATTTTTTGCATCTGATACGATTATTGGAATAAAAAAAGAAAAAACAAACAAAAACAACACAATAAAACCCGTAAAAACAACATAAAACAACGGAAATGTATTGACTTTTTATGACCGATAGTGTAAAATCACAGGTAGAAACGTCAAAAACTATATCAATGCCTTAAGGAGGAAAATGAGCATGGTAAACGAATATGAAATCAAAAAACAGATCTGCGACATCGGAAGAAGAATCTACAGCCGCAACATGGTAGCTGCAAACGATGGTAACATCTCTGTAAAACTGAACGACAACGAATTTCTTTGCACACCTACAGGTGTATCCAAAGGTTTTATGACACCGGAGTATATCTGTAAAGTAGACAGAGAGGGAAATGTGATCCAGGCTAACCCGGGATTCAAACCATCCTCTGAAATCAAAATGCATATGAGAGTTTATGAGAAGAGACCGGACGTAGGTTCTGTTGTGCATGCTCATCCGATTTATGCAACATCTTTTGCAATTGCAGGTATTCCGCTGACACAGCCAATCATGCCTGAAGCAGTTATCTCACTTGGATGCGTTCCGATCGCTGAATACGGTACACCATCTACAATGGAGATTCCGGATAATCTTGAGAAATACCTTCCATATTTCGATGCAGTTCTTCTTGAGAACCATGGAGCATTGACATGGAGCACAGACTTAAACGCAGCTTACATGAAGATGGAATCTGTTGAGTTCTACGCACAGCTTCTGTATCAGTCAAAAGTTCTTGGCGGACCTAAGGAATTTGATGAGAAGAACATTGAGAAACTTTATGAAATTCGTCGTAAATTCGGTATGGCTGGTAAACATCCGGCAAACCTCTGCCTGAACAAAGACGGCAAGAACTGTCATAACTGCGGTGGAGCATGTCAGGACGGAGAATTCAAGAAATTCCCTGGATATCAGTATGATTTCGTAGGTGGAGATTCAAAACCGGCAGAGAATAATGCTGCATCTGATGCACAGTTAGTTGCTGAGATTACAAAACAAGTAATGGCTCAGTTAGGAATGAAATAAGAGTATAGATAATCAAGGAGGACAGTCTCATGCCAATTAATGAGAATATGGTACAGGAAATTGTACAGGAAGTTATGGCAAAAATGCAGATAGCAGACGCTCCGACTGGCAAACATGGCATTTTTAAAGAAATGAATGATGCAATTGAAGCTGCCAAGAAATCACAGCTTATTGTAAAGAAAATGTCCATGGATCAGAGAGAAAAAATTATTACCTGCATTCGTAAGAAAATAAAAGAAAATGCAGAAGTAATGGCACGCATGGGTGTGGAAGAGACCGGTATGGGAAATGTAGGAGATAAGATTCTCAAACATCATCTCGTAGCTGATAAGACACCGGGAACAGAAGTTATTACAACAACTGCATGGTCAGGAGACAGAGGATTAACTCTTATTGAAATGGGACCTTTCGGTGTAATCGGTGCGATTACTCCATGTACCAATCCAAGTGAAACAATTTTATGTAATACAATGGGAATGCTTGCAGGAGGAAATACAGTTGTATTTAATCCTCATCCGGCAGCAATCAAGACTTCCATTTATGCGATCAATCTTCTGAATGAAGCATCATTAGAGTCCGGCGGACCGGATAATATTGCGGTTACTGTAGAGAAACCTACTCTTGAAACCAGCAATGTAATGATGAAACATAAAGACATCCCGCTTATTGCAGCAACCGGGGGACCTGGAGTTGTAACTGCAGTTCTTTCTTCCGGCAAACGTGGCATTGGTGCAGGTGCAGGAAACCCTCCGGCACTTGTTGATGAAACAGCTGACATCCGTAAAGCGGCAACAGACATTGTAAACGGATGTACATTTGATAACAATCTTCCATGTATCGCAGAGAAAGAGATCGTAGCAGTTTCTTCTATCGTAGATGAGTTGATGCATTATCTTGTAACTGAGAATGATTGTTATCTTGCATCTAAAGAAGAACAGGATAAACTTACAGAAGTAGTTCTGGCAGGCGGAAAACTGAACCGTAAATGTGTCGGACGTGACGCAAGAACACTTCTTTCCATGATCGGTGTCAATGCACCGGCAAATATCCGCTGTATCGTATTTGAAGGACCGAAGGAACATCCGCTGATCACAACAGAGCTTATGATGCCGATCCTTGGTGTAGTAAGAGCAAGAGATTTTGATGATGCAGTGGAACAGGCAGTATGGTTAGAACACGGAAATCGCCATTCTGCACATATCCATTCAAAGAATATTGATAATATTACAAAATATGCGAAAGCAATTGATACAGCAATCCTTGTAAAGAATGCACCATCCTATGCTGCATTAGGATTTGGCGGTGAAGGCTATTGTACATTTACAATCGCAAGCCGTACAGGTGAAGGTCTTACCTGCGCAAGTACATTTACCAAGAGAAGACGCTGCGTAATGGCAGACAGCCTTTGCATTCGTTAAAGATGATGAGTTAAGGAGAGAAAGAACATGGACATGAATAATGTAAATATAGAAGAAATCGTGAAACAGGTTCTCTCCGGCATGACAGGAAATGCACCGGCAGCAGCAACAGTTTCTGCACCGGCAGCAACAACTGGAATCCCGAAGACAGCCAGAGTAGCTGTATTAACTGAAAAGGAACATTTCGAACTGAAAGAATATCCGATTCCTCCGATTGGAGATGACGATATCCTGGTTAAAGTTGAAGGATGCGGTGTGTGTGGTACAGATGCACATGAATTTAAAAGAGATCCATTTGGCCTGATCCCGGTAGCACTTGGACATGAAGGTACAGGTGAAATCGTGGCTATGGGTAAGAATGTTAAAGTAGATACTGCAGGAAAACCTGTAAAGGTTGGCGATAAAGTCGTTACCTGTATGATCTTTAAAGATGATCCGGAAATCACAATGTTCGACCTGAACAAGAAGAACGTAGGTGGAGCTGACGTATATGGACTTCTTCCGGATGATGATGTACATCTTAACGGATGGTTCTCCGATTACATCTTCTTAAGAGGTGGAAATTTCGGAACTACATTCTTTAATGTAAGTGATCTGGATCTAGATTCCCGAATCCTCATCGAGCCATGTGCAGTACTTGTACATGCAGTTGAGAGAGCAAAAACAACCGGAATCCTTCGTTTCAACAGCAGAGTTGTAGTTCAGGGCTGCGGACCAATCGGTCTGATCTGCATTGCAGTACTTCGTACTATGGGCGTAGAACATATCTGCGCAGTAGACGGAAATGAGAAACGTCTTGAATTTGCGAAGAGAATGGGAGCAGATACAAGCGTTAACTTCATGAACTTCAAAGGAATCGAAGCACTGACAGAGGCTGTAAAAGAAGCACAGGGTGGACACCTTGCAGATTTTGCATTCCAGTGTACAGGAAATCCAAAAGCTCATGCAAATATTTATAAATTTATCCGTAACGGCGGCGGCCTTTGCGAACTTGGTTTCTTCATCAATGGTGGAGATGCTACAATTAACCCGCACTTTGATCTTTGCTCCAAAGAAATCAATCTGGTTGGTTCCTGGGTTTACACTCTCAGAGATTATGTTACAACATTTGATTTCCTTAAGAGAGCAAATGCAATCGGTCTTCCAATGTCTGAGTTAATTACAGACAAATTCCCGTTAGAGCAGATCAATGAAGCTCTTCAGACAAACCTGGCAATGACAGGACTTAAGATCGCAGTTGTAAACAAATAGTTGCTGTTCACCGGTAATATCCCGCAAAGAGTATTGCTGTGAACGGAGTGAACAGTAGCAACAAATAATAAGCCTGGCAATAGAGGAGAAAAGAAATGGCAGAAGCTGTAGGAATTTTAGAGGTATTCGGGCTGGCGACAGCCTTTGTAGCAGGCGATGCCGGATGCAAGGCAGCAAATGTCCGCCTGGAGGTTTTTGATAAAAACAAACCAGCCAATGCTGACAGCCTGCCGGTACCGCTCCTTGTCTGCATTAAATTCAGAGGAAGTGTAACTGATGTTACAGCGGCTGTGGAAGCAGGCATGGAAGTTGCAAACAGAATGACTGGTGTGGTACAGCATTATGTGATCCCGAACCCGGAAGAGGGAACGGAAAAAATGCTGAAGATCAGCGCCCTGGATAAGGATTAGCAGTTGCATATCCATTGGGCATCAGTTAAAATATAATCAGATATTTATTTGTAGATTCAGGAGGAAGCAGAAATGGCACAGGAAGCATTAGGAATGGTAGAAACCAGAGGACTTACAGCAGCAATTGAAGCAGCTGATGCAATGACAAAAGCAGCTGAAGTAGCATTAGTAGGAACAGAGAAGATTGGATCCGGACTTGTAACAGTTATGGTACGCGGAGACGTAGGAGCTGTTAAGGCAGCAGTAGAAAGTGGAAGCGCGGCAGCATCCAGACTTGGCGAATTAGTTGCTACTCATGTAATTCCGAGACCTCATACAGACGTAGAGAAAATCCTTCCAAGCATCTGACCAGCAGATTGAGAAGTATAAAAAAGGAGTTCGCTCATGAGTAAATCATATGGATTTATAGAAATCACTGGTGTCGTTGCAGCAATCGATGCACTGGACATCATGTGCAAAACTGCAGACGTTGAGCTGGCGTCATGGGAACGTAAGCTGGGCGGACGACTGGTTACTATTATAGTTGAAGGCGATGTATCTGCCGTTACAGAAGCAGTAAATGCAGCAGCGACAGGTGCGATCAAGAAACCGGTAAGTTATGCAGTAATTGCACGTCCCCACGAAGAAATCGTCAGAATGGTGGAATTAAGTGCAAGTCGCTGGAAGAACAATCAGGGGGATGAATAATGGCTGAAGAGAAGAAACCGGAAGCAGATAAAAATGCCCCTAAAAAGGCAGCCGCTCCAAGAAGAACGAAAGCAAAAACTTCTTCAAAACCGGAAGTAAAAGCTCAGACGGCAGATACGGCGGCAGAAACAGCAAATAAAACAGAATCCCAGAAAGAACAGATAAAGGAAACAGTATCTCATAAGGAGGAAAAAGTTATGACACAGGAAGCATTAGGAATGGTAGAAACCAGAGGACTTACAGCAGCAATCGAAGCAGCAGACCAGATGTGCAAGGCTGCTAACGTAGCATTAGTAGGAACAGAGAAGATCGGATCCGGACTTGTAACAGTTATGGTACGTGGAGATGTAGGAGCTGTTAAATCAGCAGTAGAAAGCGGAAGCGCAGCAGCATCCAGACTTGGTGAATTAGTTGCTACACACGTAATCCCAAGACCACATACAGATGTAGAGAAAATCCTGCCTGTATTAAAATAGTAATCCATCGTAACTGTCCGGTATCTGCACAGCAGACTGCCGGATGGTTATAATCCGTCATATTTGACAGAAAGCAGGTGTATTCTTGGAATCTAATAATATTGAACTGATTACCAGAATGGTCATTCAGGCAATCAATCAGAATGAAAAAAAAGGCGATGGATTCATGGTTCCCATCGGGGTTTCCGCAAGACACATTCACCTGACACAGGAACATGTAGAAGCATTGTTCGGACCCGGATATCAGCTTACGAAGAAGAAAGAGCTGATGGGAGGTCAGTTTGCTTCTAATGAAACAGTTACCATTGTGGGACTGAAACTTCGTGCCATTGAGAATGTAAGAATCCTTGGACCGGTGCGTAAAGCTTCACAGGTTGAGGTATCTGCGACAGATGCCATTAAGCTTGGAATGAATGTTCCGGTTCGCGAATCCGGAGACGTTGCAGGAAGTGCACCAATCGCAATCATAGGTCCCAAAGGAGCAGTTTATCTGAAAGAGGGATGTATCGTGGCAATGCGCCATATACATATGTCTCCGAAAGATGCACAGGCTGCAGGTGTGAAGGACGGCGATATCGTATCAGTAAAGGCAGATAATGAGAGAGGAACCATCTTCAATCAGGTCAAGATCCGTGTAGACGACAGCTTTACACTGGAAATGCATATTGATACAGATGAAGCAAATGCAGCAAAGATTGCTACAGGCACTACCGTAACAATAATTAAATAATATCGGGGGCCAAAGGTCAAAAAGCCGTTCGTGCCTGCACGATAAGGTTTTTGAACAGAAACCCTTAAGCGTTAATTGGGGGCAGAAGTATTTGCCCCCAATATTATTATCAGAAACAATTTGGAGGCTCATATGATCGTAGGCAAAGTTGTAGGAAGTGTGGTATCCACACGAAAGAGTGAGAAGCTGATTGGAAGTAAATTTATGATTATCGAGCCTGTGCATCATATGAAAGGCGACCTGAGCCAGCTGGTTGCGATCGATATGATCGGAGCCGGAGTTGGTGAATATGTATTGGTGGCACAGGGAAGCGCAGCAAGAATAGGCTGCGGCGTAGAAACAGCACCAGTAGATGCCGCAATTGTCGGTATTATTGATGACGGTGCAGGATTGGAGTAACGCCATGGAAATCAAAGAATTACAGGATATTATACAGCAGAATGGTGTGGTAGGTGCCGGCGGAGCCGGATTCCCTACTTATATGAAGCTTACAGACAAGGCTAATATCATTCTTATGAACTGTGCAGAGTGTGAACCATTACTGAAATTACACAGACAGTTATTGGAAAAACACGCATATGAAATTATGAAAACATTCCATATGATCCAGGAGACGGTTGGTGCTTCTGAAGCAATTATTGGAATTAAGAAGTCTTATGTACAGACAATTCATGCATTAAATCAGCATATTGAAGAATTTCCTGGCATGAGGCTGCATCTTCTGGACGAAGTTTATCCGATGGGAGATGAGGTTGTACTTATTTATGAGGCAACCGGAAGAGTAGTACGGCCGGGAGGACTGCCGATCGAGCAGGGAGTAGCTGTATTTAACGTTGAAACTGTATACAATGTATATCGTGCTGTGGAAGAGAAGCAGCCGGTTACAGACAAATATGTATCTGTTGTTGCAGAAGTAAGTGATCCTGTTACAGTGAGAGTTCCCCTGGGATGTACTCTGGAGGAAGTGGTAGCACAGGCAGGCAGCACAACAGTGAAGGATCCTGTCTATTTCGTAGGCGGCCCGATGATGGGGCGTATCGGAAATGGTTCAGATCCGGTGACAAAGACAACAAATGCGATTTTGGTCCTTCCAAAAGACCATCTTATTGTAGCGAAGAAGCAGCGGACTTCTTCCATAGATTTAAAACGTGCAGCATCTATCTGCTGCCAGTGCAATACCTGTACAGATTTATGTCCGAGACATAATCTGGGACATCCGATCGATCCGGCGAAATTTATGAGAGCTGCATCAAATAATGATTTCAGAGACCTGAATCCATATATAGATGCTTCCTTCTGCAGTTCCTGCGGTGTATGTGAGATGTACTCATGTCCTCAGAGTCTTGCACCGAGAAGTCTTCTCGCAGATATGAAGGGCGGTCTGAGAAAAGCAGGTATCCGTCCTCCGCAGGGTGTACAGCCGAAACCGGTACAGGAATCCAGAGAATACCGTAAGGTTCCGGAAGAACGTCTGATGGCGCGACTTGGTCTTACGAGATATGACAAGGATGCTCCTCTGAAAGAAGAACTTGTACAGGTTAAGAAAGTAAGGATATTATTGAGCCAGCACATCGGAGCACCTGCACAGGCAGTGGTCAAAGCCGGTGATGAGGTAACAAGAGGGCAGATGATCGCACAGCCGGCACAGGGCTTAAGCGTTGGTATTCATGCTTCTGTCAGCGGTAAAGTAACAGAAGTAACAGACCGTTACATTATTATTGCAGTAAAGTAGAAAGGACGTGCACAAAATGAGTAAAGCAATCGGAATGATTGAATTTAAAACCACATCTACAGGCGTTACTGCAGCAGATGCTATGGTAAAAACATCTGAGGTAGAGATCGTCGAGGCACAGACCGTATGTCCTGGTAAATATATTGCAATTATTACCGGTGACTTAAGTGCGGTAAAGGCCGCCGTTGATACGGCAGTAACTACATATGAGGATAAATGCATTGACAGCTTTGTGCTGGGCAATCCGCATGAATCCATTTTCCCGGCAATTTACGGAACTACTCAGGTAGAAGATATCAGTGCGCTGGGAATTCTTGAAACTTATGATGCAGCTTCCATTATCGAAGCAGCAGACCAGGCAGCTAAGACTGCGATCGTAGATCTGATAGAACTTCGTATTGCCAAAGGTATGTGCGGAAAATCATATATGATGATCACCGGTGAAGTTTCTGCGGTAGAGGCTTCCATTGACAGGGCAAAAGAACTTGTAGCTGCCAAGGGTATGTACCTGGATTCTTCCGTTATCGCACATCCTGACAGAAGAATGATCGACAGTATTTTATAATATCCGGGGTAAGAAGTTTCTGACCCTGACACTTATAAAAAATTTCTCGAAAAAAGGAGGCAAAGATATGCTTGCACTGGAGAGAAGAAATCTGATTCTCGAAAAATTACAGGCAGAAAAGCGAGTGGTGGTCAGCGAGCTGAGCCAGCTTTATGACGTCTCTGAAGAGACCATACGCCGTGATCTGGATAAACTTGAAAAGGAAGGACTTGCGATAAAAAGTTATGGCGGTGCTGTGATCAATGAGGATGTAAGCATTGATTTGCCTTTTAATGTACGTAAGAACCAGAATGTTACAGGAAAGCAGAAAATGGCTGAACTTGCAGCTTCCCTTGTGAAAGACGGAGATCATATTTTTCTGGATGCGAGTACTACGGCAGTTTTTGTGGCGAAAGCATTAAAGGAAAAAGAACGTCTTACCGTAATTACCAATTCCATGGAAATACTTCTGGAGTTAGCTGATGTATCCGGGTGGAACATTATCTCCACCGGAGGCGTAATGAAAGAAGGATATCTGGCTTTTCTTGGATCAAAGACAGACGAATCCATACGTTCTTATTATGTAGATAAGGTTATCTTTTCGTGTAAGGCGCTGGATCTGGAATGGGGGATTATGGAATCGCAGGAAGCTTTTGGCTCTACCAAGAGAGCGATGATCGGTTCCGGACGAAAGAGAATTCTGGTTGTTGACAGTTCTAAATTTGATCAGACAGCGTTTTCCGTAGCTGGAAGCATGAAAGAAGTAGATATTATAGTGACGGACAAAGAACCGACAGAACGTTGGAAGAAGCACTTTGAGAAATTTAATGTAAAATGCCTATATCCTGTCTGACAAAGAAAATAGGAGTATGATACAATGAATACTTTTGAGATGAAAACCGCGATCCATTTTGGGGATAACGCGTTAGACAGATTAAAAGAGATCCCGTATAAAAGGGTTCTCATTATAACAGATCCATTTGTGGTACAAAGTAAAATGATCAATCTGATCACGGCTCCTTTAAACAGTGCAGGTATTGAATACGATATTTTCCATGACGTTGTGCCGGATGCACCTGTGGACAAGATTGCAGAAGGGGTAAAGAAGTTCCTGGAATATCAGCCGGAAGCAGTTGTTGCAGTCGGTGGTGGTTCTGCGATTGATTCTTCCAAGGCAATCAGAGAATTTGCACTGAAGATCAACAATTACGGAAAAGTAGGTCTGATCGCAATTCCGACGACAAGTGGCACCGGATCAGAAGTTACTTCTTTTGCAGTAGTAAACGATACTGCAGCACATGTAAAATATCCGCTGATCTCAGAGAGCCTTACAGCAGATGAAGCAATTCTGGATGCAGAACTTGTAAGGAGTGTTCCGCCGGCCATCACAGCGGATACTGGTATGGACGTGTTTACACATGCGCTGGAATCATACGTAAGTACTGCACATAATGAATTCTCTTCTGCACTTGCGGAGAAAGCGATTGAAATTTGCGGGGTATTTCTGCTGAGAGCATATCTGGACGGCAGTGATATGCATGCGCGTAAAAAAATGCATGTAGCTTCCTGTCTGGCTGGTTTATCCTTTAATACAGCAGGTCTTGGAATCACTCACAGCATGGCTCATCAGCTGGGAGCAATGTTCCATATTCCGCATGGAAGGGCAAATGCTATGCTGCTTCCGCATATCGTAGAATTTAATTCTGATATCAATAAGCACAGTAAGAGCCAGAAAGAGTATCTTCCGGCTGTAAAGAGATACGCCAATGTTGCGCACATTCTCGGACTGAGCAATTATAATAAAGTAATGACGGTCCGTTCTCTGGTAAACTGGATTCAGTTTATGCAGAAAGAGATGAATATTCCGCTGACGATTCAGGAACTGGGAACAATTGCACCGGAAGAATATTTTGCAGCAATTGACAAGATGGCAGACGCAGCACTTGCAGATGCCTGCACAGTGAATAATCCGAGAGTTCCGACTAAAGAAGATATTATAAAGATTTATACGAAATTATGGTCATTCTGAAAATGAAGACAATAATTTCCGGCAGATGCTGACTGCTGCTGAAATCAGATACAGGAGATGGAGAAGAGATGAGTATTTATACAAAAAGAGGAGACAGAGGAATTACAGATATGGCTCATGCTGGTAATATTTCCAAGTCTGATGACCGTATCCGCCTTATGGGTGAGGCTGATGAACTGAATAGTCATATTGAACTTGTAAAAAGTATGCTCCGTCAGTCAGAAATACTTCAGCTTCTTGAACGTATTCAAAAGAATCTTGATCTGATCGCAGCGGGAGTCAGTAACCCATATGATCGTGACTGTAAAGTCAGTGAAAAGGAAACAGCAGTGTTGGAGGCGGAAACAGATAAACTGGAAGCACTGTGCGAAAAGCCTGTTCCGGAGAAGCTTACAGGAAAGAGCCGACTGGCTGCAGAGATAGATATTGCACGTACTGTTGCCAGAAGAACAGAGCGCTGCCTTGCACAGGTCAGCGTGAAGTTTGGCGCAGATACAGAGAGTAAGAGATTTCTTAACCGCCTTTCGGATTATCTGTATATTTTGGCGAGATATATAGAGTATTACTCTGATCTTTCAGTGGAACTGTCTGATGATCATGCGGGTGCATTGGCGAAAACGTCTGATAATAATACAGATGCATTGCCGGAACCGTCCGACAGTAATACAGATGTATTAAAAAAGACGGCAGATATCAATGAAGCCGTCATCCAGGAGGTTCTTAAACGAATGGGAATTCAGAGCAGGATAACATTGGATACAGCGAAGAAACTGATCGAGAGACTGGAGCAGGAAGCTGTGCGCAGAGGGCAGCGTGCGGTAATCGCGGTCTGCAATCCGGAAGGAAATCCGGTTGCGGTCCATGTGATGGATGGAGCATTCCTTGTAAGCTTCGATGTGGCAATGAAGAAAGCTTATACTGCAGTGGCAGTGAAGATGTCTACAATGGAACTTTCGAAGATCGCACAGCCCGGAGGAACCTTTTATGGCGTTGACAAGCTGGATGGTGGAAAAATCGTTATTTTCGGCGGCGGTATTCCGCTGAAGTCCGGAAATACAATTATCGGTGGACTTGGAATCAGCGGCGGTACAGGAGAAGAAGACCATAGTCTGGCAGAGTATGGTCAGTCTGTGTTAAATGAAATATTGTAAGATGGATGACAACTATTTGGCAGTCCGCTGTTGAAGGCACCAGACAGTTGCAAAGGAGTATTAAAAAGATCAGAACAGTTCTGAAGAGAGCTGTTCTGGTCTTTTTGCGATGTACTGATTTATCTTCGCTTATATTTCCCGGGAGTCATGCCTTTGTATTTCTTAAAAGTACGTATAAAATAACTCAGATCATTAAATCCGTTCCTGTAAGCAATTTCTGTGATTGAATCATCAGTAGCCGCCAGTTGTAAACAGGCTTCTTCAATTCTCTGTCTGTTCAGATAATCCACAGGAGTCTGATGTGTCATTTCCGAAAAGAACCTGCAGAAATATTTCGGTGACATAGAGACAGAAGCAGACAGTTCCTGAAGTGTGATAGGATTGGCATAATTTTTTTCGATAAATTCCAGAACCTGCTTCAACTGGAGAATACGTTTATAGTCTCTGCGCGTTCGGGTAGGATTTTCGATAAAGTAATGATTACTGAAAATCAAACCAAAAAAGTGGTAAAATTGTCCAAATACAGTCAGCTCATATCCGGTATCTTTTTCATACATGGCATCAAACAGAACAGAAATACAGTTCAGAATCTGTGGATGCTCATCTGAAAAATGTGGAAAAAGCATTGTTTCCTGATGCAGGATTTTCTGGATATATTCTCCGCATACAGGATTGTTTTTCAAAAAAGTGTTCATATCAAAAACAATGCACTGATATACACAATCATGGGGAATTCCTGAATGAAGGATTCCACTATGTACAAAAATGACATCATTCTTAACTGCTGTAAAACTTTTTTCGTCTAAAGTGACAGTAAGAGAACCTTCCAGAATACGAATTATTTCATATTCCACATGCCAGTGATAAGACATGACATATCTGGGATGTGTATGATCGATGTGATGAAACTCAAATGGAAACTCATAAGTGCCTCTTGGACGGTCTTCATTATGGTCTAAATCATGCAAAAGAACTTTCCTCCTTACAAAATTTACAGAAATTTTATGATTAAAACAGAAAAAGTGAATATTGTACTGTTTTTTGCTATTATAACACAAGTAATTTTCTGAATGCAATTATATAATAGATATCAGTAACAAAGTTGAGTGGTCAGGCTGCTGTGAACGGAGTGAACAGTGGTTATCGGGCTACTTGGCACAACAGGTGTAGAGGTTATTATTTTTGTTATATTTGCAGTCAGAAGATGCTGCGAAAAGTGAAAATGTAATCTTGGGGGTTAGAGCGTGTCTGAAAAATCATTCCCGCAAAGTGTGACGCACATCTTGCAGAAAGCCTTTTTCAGACACGCTCTAGCAGGAAATGATCCTGCGGGAATCTTACAATAATTTATCAGGAGGTATTTTATTATGGCAAAGAGCAGATTAATTGGCAGCTATCCGGTAATTGGTATCAGACCTACTATCGATGGTCGTAGAGGAGCACTGGATGTTCGTGGATCTCTGGAAGATCAGACAATGAATATGGCGAAATCAGCTGCTAAATTATTTGAAGAGAATTTAAGATATTCCAACGGTGAACCGGTTAAAGTTGTAATCGCTGATACAACCATCGGACGTGTTGGAGAGAGCGCTGCATGTGCAGATAAATTCCGTAAAGAAGGCGTAGATATCACTCTTACAGTTACACCATGCTGGTGCTACGGTGCTGAGACAATGGATATGGATCCACAGACGATCAAAGCTGTATGGGGATTCAACGGAACAGAAAGACCTGGTGCTGTATACCTTGCATCTGTACTTGCAACACATGCACAGAAAGGACTTCCGGCATTCGGTATCTATGGACATGATGTTCAGGAAGCTGATGATACATCTATTCCGGAAGATGTTAAAGAAAAACTGTTAAGATTCGGCCGCGCAGCAGTTGCAGCAGCATCCATGAGAGGAAAATCCTATCTGCAGATCGGTTCTGTAACAATGGGTATCGGCGGATCTATCATTGATTCCGATTTCATCGAATCTTATCTTGGAATGAGAGTTGAGTCTGTTGATGAGGTAGAGATCATCCGTCGTATGACAGAAGGTATCTATGATCACGCAGAATTTGAGAAAGCTCTGAAATGGGCAAAAGAAACCTGTAAGATTGGCTGGGATAAGAACCCTGAAGAACTTCAGTTCTCAGCTGAAAAGAAAGAAGAGCAGTTCGAGTTTGTTGTTAAGATGGCAGTTATCATCAAAGAACTGATGAACGGCTGTGACAACCTTGATCCTAAATTCTCTGAAGAAGCAATCGGACACAATGCTCTGGCAGCCGGTTTCCAGGGACAGAGACAGTGGACAGATTTCTATCCGAACGGTGACTTTGCAGAAGCTATGCTGAACACCTCCTTTGACTGGAACGGAGCACGTGAACCATACATCCTGGCTACAGAGAACGATGTTCTTAACGGACTTGGAATGCTGTTCATGAAACTTCTTACAAACAGAGCACAGATTTTCGCTGATGTTCGTACATACTGGAGCCCGGAGGCTGTTAAGAAAGCTACAGGATATGACCTTGAGGGCGTAGCAAAAGAAGCCGGCGGTTTCCTTCACCTGATCAACTCCGGTGCTGCCTGCCTTGATGCTAACGGAGAAGCAAAAGAAGCTGATGGAACAGCTGTTATGAAACAGTGGTGGGATATCACAGAAGAAGACCAGAAAGCAATCATGGAAAACACAGAATGGTGTATGGCTGACAACGGATATTTCCGTGGAGGCGGATACTCCAGCCGTTATGAAACACGTGCCCAGATGCCTGCAACAATGATCCGTCTGAACCTTGTAAAAGGACTTGGACCGGTTCTGCAGATCGCTGAAGGATGGACAGTAGCTCTTCCTGAAGAAGTATCTGACAAGCTGTGGAAACGTACAGACTATACATGGCCATGTACATGGTTTGCTCCAAGATGCGATGGCAAAGAAGGACCGTTCAAGACAGCTTATGATGTAATGAACAACTGGGGTGCAAACCATGGAGCAATCTCCTACGGACACATTGGTGCAGATCTTATCACAATGTGCTCTATGCTGAGAATTCCTGTATCCATGCACAATGTTCCTGAGAAAGATATCTATCGTCCGGCAGCATGGAATGCATTTGGAATGGATAAAGAAGGTGCAGATTTCAGAGCATGCAAGAATTATGGACCTCTTTACAAATAATAAATAAAACCGATATGTAAGAATGTATATCGGCCGCCCGGAGTTGGAGATGATCTGACTTTGGGCGGCTGTTTGTATCAGGGGGAATCAAAAAAAACAAACTGATATCTGTGTGTACAGATACCAGCCTGTTGTATATATATGTATGTGTGATGTGTGTATAATGTGTAAAAATGATATTTGGCATGAATATGCCAAAATCCCGAGACATACAAGTCAAAATTCCATTGCCGCAGGCAATCTGGAATGAATTTTGGCTACGTTACTGTGAACAGTAACGAAAAGATAAAGCAAAATCAGTTGTTGATTACAACACCTTTCTGAAGCATTATATTTGCATACAGAGCTTTTTCGCTTGTGGAAATAATGCAATATGCAGTTTTGGCTTCTTCATAGAAAGCGAAACGTTCAATATTTCCAACCGCTTTATCGCCGCGCTCGTCATATTTGGCAACGATTTCTTTATATGTATCCCAGATTGGTGTTTCTACATTATCGCCAGGCATAACTTCCATGAGATTTACAGGATGCTCTACATAAGTATCCAGTGGAAACAGTTTGAGGATCGCATCCAGGATTTCCGGTACACCATGTCCGTCACAGCGGATAGTGATGGCATTCTTTCCCATAGATTCAACAGGGAAGTTACCGTCTGCGATAACAAGACGATCGCTGTGTCCCATTTCACATAAAACTTTTAATAATTCCGGTGATAAAATTTCAGGAATTCCCTTTAACATAATTTGTATTCTCCTTTCAAAATTCTGAAAATCATTGTAAACAGTTTAATGAAAAAAATCAGATTATTCAAGGCAATATTTTACGCAAAAAGAGTAAATTTTTATAGTTTACAGCGGAGGAAACAGTAACACACGGAGTTGTATGAAATGCACAAAAAATATATTGAAAAATTGAAAAAATAGTATAAATATGCTATTATCATTATAGCGAATCAAGCGGATATTTGAAATTTACTTTGCTGTTTGCTCATAACCGAATAGCTGCCTGGCAGAGGACTTACCTGATTCGGTAAAATAAGTAAAAGGATGTAGTAGTTTTAAGCCAGAATTCCATTGCCGCAGGCAATCTGGAATGAATTTTGGCTAAGTTAGTGTGAACGGAGTGAACAGTAACATTTTTATTTGGGTTATCAGGCAGAGGGATGATGCCTGATCTTATGGGGGATAAAATTTAATATGTACAAAATATTATTGGTAGACGACGAGATCCTGGTCAGGGATGCAATCAGGGAGAACATTGACTGGAAAAGCCTGGACTGTGAGCTTGTGGGGGATTGTGAGAATGGCAGACAGGCAGTGGAATTTGTGCAGAGCCACAAGGTGGATGTTGTATTGACAGATATCTGTATGCCTTATATGGATGGTATGGAACTGAGCGAGTTTCTTCATGATAATTATCCGGATATTCTTATTGTTATATTCAGCGGTTTTGGGGAATTTGAATATGCGAAGAAAGCAATCCGTTATAATGTAAGTGAATATATGCTCAAACCTGTCACAGCAATGGAACTGACAAAAGTGCTCCGGAATATGAAAGAGAAACTGGATTCCAGAAAAAAAGAACAGAAAAAAATGGAATCCCTGTCGCAGACTTCAAAGGATTACCACAAGAATGTGGATGTCATCCGGTCGAAAGCACTGGAGACTCTTGTAAATTGTACCAGAGATGTACAGGTAAGTCTTCTGGAACTGAAAAAGCTGGGGATCAGCTTTGACTGTTCGAGCTACAGAGTAGCTGTTTTTGATATGGACACTTACTCAGAAATGTATCAGGTAGATATGCATAAACAGCAGGAAAGCGCACTGATGTCCTTTGTACTTTTTAATATAAGCAATGAAATTGTGACCAGAGAGAACGCAGGTGTTGCTTATCAGGAAGGCAGCAATCGGGTATGCATTATATTTACAGGATGCAGATCCAGAGAATTCGGAGACAAAATACATAGTATCTGTCAGGAAATCCAGCAGAAAGTAAAAGAAGTGATCGGGATTGAAACTTCTATAGGAATCGGAAGCTGGGTGAGATCACCTCAGGAACTGGTCTATTCCTATAAGCTTGCTGAGAAAGCCATTGGCTATCGGTATCTGCTGGGAGGCAGCCTCCTTTTGGATATGGAAGAAAAGAAAACGGACAACAGTATTAATCTTATAAAATCTCTGGAAACACTGACAGAAGAGATAAAGGTCGGAAACAGGCAGAAAGTGACAGAAATCCTGGAGCAGATCGAGCATGAGATCAAAGGGGCACTGGTGGAGAAAAGCTATGCCTGCATTTATCTTCAGCAGGTGATACGTGCCATCGGAAATACCTGCCAGTCCCTGAGTGATGATCCGGAAAAGATCATTGCTCAGAGAGAGAAGCTTCTGAAAGAAGTTTCTCAGGCAAAAACCTTTGATAAAGCAGTGACATTGGTGAAGAAGTATGCTGAAGGAGTTTTTGAATCACTTCAGGATCTGAATAGTTCCAGCGGCCAGAGGCAGGGAATGATGGCTATGGATTATATCCGGAAAAATTATATGGATCCGGATCTGAGTCTGAACAGTATCTGTTCTTATCTGAATATCAGTACCAGCTATTTCAGTACTATTTTTAAGGAGATGACAGGGGAAACATTTATCGAATCACTTACCAGGATCAGAATGGAGAAGGCGAAGGAACTCCTGGAGAATACAACTCTGAAGAATTATGAGATTGCGGAAAAAGTAGGATTTTCAGATCCACACTATTTCGGAATTTCATTTAAGAAGATGACAGGAAAAACACCTACCGAATATGCAAGGGAGAAACGCCGATGAAGATTTCTTCAAAATTTAAGAGTATTCAGAGTTCTATTTTCTGTGCGGTGTCGATCCTGGTATTAAGTGCTGTGCTGGTTGTGACAGTGGTATCTCTGAGATATACGAATTCATCTATTTATGAAAATTCTGTCATGTATACACAGACGATCATCAAACAGCTGAATCAGAATATAGATTCGTATATCAGTTATATGGATAATATTGCGTCAGTGATCGCGCAAAGCGGTGATGCTTATAAATATCTGTACAGTGAAAAAGGACATGGAGCCACAAAGGATGAAAATTACAGTGAATACAGACAGCGTCTTGTGGAACAGTTTAAAACGATCCTGAAGGGCAGGGCGGATATCAGAAATATCGGGATTGTCAGAGAGGATAAGAATACTCCATCTCTGTTTGACAATGGATTATCTGTGAGAAATACATATGTAGATCTTAATACACAGCCATGGTATGCAGATGCAGTCGGAAAATATGACCGGTATAATCTGACATCATCTCATGTGCAGAATGTGATAAAGGGAGAAAGACCATGGGTCATCACACTCAGCAGAGGAATCCGCAATTATACAGGAACAGAAGCAGAGGATGGAGTAGTTTTTCTGGATCTGAATTACAGTGCGATCAGTGAACTCTGTGCGCAGAGCAGCATGGGAGATAAAGGATATGTTTTTATTCTTGATCAGAATGGAAATATCGTTTATCATCCACAACAGCAGCAGTTATATAATGAACTGCAGACAGAGAACATTTCACTTGTTATGAATGCAAAATCAGATATTGTTACTGTCGGAAAGGGAGATGACGAGAAAATTTATGCACTGTCCCATTCTGATATCACAGGATGGACTATTGTGGGATGCATGAATATGTCTGAACTTTTACGAAACAGCAGACAGACAAGAAGTATTTATGTGCTGGTAGCAGTGGGGTTGATCATAGTTGCTCTTCTGATTTCCAGCCTGATTGCCAGGAATATTACGCTGCCGATCCAGAAGCTTCGTGATTCCATGAAAAGTGTGCAGAAAGGAAATTTTGATATTGAAGATATAGAGGTGATTTCCGACAATGAAATAGGAAGTCTTACCAGATCTTTTAATGTGATGACGCACAGGATATGGGAATTAATGGAGCAGAATGTAAAGGAGCAGGAGCAGAAGAGAAAAATAGAACTGAAAGCCCTGCAGTCGCAGATCAATCCACATTTTCTGTATAATACGCTGGATTCTATTATCTGGATGGCTGAAGGAAAGAAGAATGAGGAAGTGGTGATAATGACGGCTTCTCTGGCGCGACTGCTCAGACAGAGTATCAGCAATGAGGATGAGCTTGTAACAGTCGGACAGGAGATTGAATATGTCAGAAGTTACCTCACGATCCAGAAGATGCGCTACAAGGATAAGCTGGAATTTGAGATAAAGGCAGATCCATCCATTACACAGGTACCTATCATTCGTCTGGTATTGCAGCCGCTCGTGGAGAATGCAATTTATCATGGCTTAAAATATAAAGACAGTAAAGGACTGTTGACAGTACATGGATATATGAAAGGTGAGAATGCAGTAATCGATATTACGGACGATGGTGTGGGAATGGATGAGGAAACCCTGAAACATATTTATGATAAGCATAAGGTGAATTACCGTTCCAATGGAGTTGGGGTGTACAATGTGCAGCAGCGTCTGGTTTTATATTATGGAAAAGATTATGGCATTATCTATCACAGTGAAAAAGGAAAGGGAACCACAGCATCTGTTGTAATTCCCGGAATACAGGAGGAATCCCATGAAAAGTCATAAAAAAGAGATTATAACAGTTGCAATCCTTATGGCGGCAGCAGTGGTGATTTTTGCCGGAATCCTGAAACCGGAGGCAACACAGACGAAAAAATGCTCCCTCATTTATATTCCAAAGATCAGGGATAATACCAATGATTTCTGGACTTCGGTAATATCCGGCTGTAAGATGGCGGCAGAGGAATATGAATCTGACCTTGAAATCCTGGCTCCGGATAAAGAAGAGAATATAGAAGAACAGAATAAACTTCTGAAAAAAGCCATTGAGCAGAAACCGGATGCGATTCTGTTTTCCCCTTCCAGCATGGATGCATCAGATGAACTTCTGAAGGAAGCAAAAGAAAAAGGAATCCGTATTACCTATATTGATTCCTATACAAAAGAAGAATTGCAGGATCTTACAGTTGCCACAGATAATGTGAATGCAGGCAGGATGTTAGGAGAGTATGCCAGAAAATTAATCGATAAAGATTCAAAGATAGCCATTGTCAGCCATGTAAAAGGTGTTTCCACGGCTGTGGAGAGAGAACAGGGATTCAGGGAAGGTCTTGGTGACTATGCTGATAACATAGTAGATATTGTCTACTGTAACTCACTCTATGAGAAATCCTATGAACTGGCGCAGGAACTGATGAGGAAATATCCGGATCTGGAACTGATTGCAGGAATGAACGAATATTCTGCAGTTGGTGTGGGAAGAGCAGTCAGTGATGCAGGAGCGAAAGATAAGATCGCAGTAGTTGGTGTGGACTGTTCTCAGGAGGCCATCAATCTTATGGAAATGGGCGTTTATAAGGGAATTATTGTGCAGAAAGCATTCCGGATGGGGTATATCGGAGTGGAAGAAACCATTCATATGCTTAACGGGGATGCAGTAGAGAAGAATATTGATTCAGGATGCGAGCTGGTTACGCCGGAGAATATGTATAACAGTGATATTGAACGGCTGATCTTCCCGTTTAGCTGACTGACGCGTTGAAACGACTGCATAATATAAGGATAAAAGAAGCAAAAAGGTTAAATATTTCCGGATGAAAAAAAGGAAATATTTAACCTTTTTTTGGAAGATATTTCATTACAATTATCCGACAGGTAAGGTAAGATATAGAAAACAAAGAGATACGAAATAACGTAAGGAGGGTGAAAAACTTGGAAAAGTTGAAACAAAATCCAATTGTGAAGAAACTCGGTCTGAACAGAATCCTGTTAGCATGTATTCTGGTTCTTATGTTCGTAGTCTTCAAAGTAGTTCTGGGAAGTAAGTTCCCTGTAGGTGACAGTATCAAATCTACTTTGAACTATGTATACTTCCTGGGCTTTCTGTCACTTGGAGTAACATTTGTAATTGCCACTGGAGGAATCGATTTCTCCATTGGACCTGTAATGTTCTGCTGTGCCCTGATCTCAGGTTACTGCATGACATCTTATCATGTACCTTGTGCAGCAGCAATGGTGATCTGCATTCTGATCGGATTTGCATTTGGCGTGTTTAATGGCTGGATGGTATCTTATATGTCAGTTCCGCCATTTATCATTTCCATGGCATCTATGAACATTGCAAAAGGTATTGCATCTGTATTTACAAAGACACAGTCCGTCAGCTGGCCACTGGGAAGTGATCCTGTAAACGGATGGTTCAGAAATCTTATCTCCTATAAGGGATTCCCTGTAGGACTTGTGATTTTCCTGGCAGCAGCAGTGATCTGTGGAATTATTCTTTATAACACAAAACCGGGACGTTATATCCTTTGTCTTGGTTCTAACAGCGAAGCAGTAAGACTCAGCGGTGTTAATACAAAAAAATGGAGAATGCTTGCTTATGTGATCTGCGGTGTTCTTGTAGGAATCGGAGCAATTTTCTTTGTTGGTGCTTATACAACTGTTCAGCCTGGATACGGCGATCAGTACAACAATGAAGCGATTGCAGGCTGTGTAATGGGTGGTACATCCATGGTTGGCGGACTTGCTTCTATCGGCGGTACAGTCATCGGTGTATTTATCATTTCTCTTCTTCAGCAGGGTATCATGGCATTTGGTCTTGGTAAAGGTCAGCAGATGATCATCACAGGACTTATCGTAATTGTAGCAGTTTATGTCGACGTTTCTGCAAGACGCAGAAAGAACTGATCGGAAGGGAGGATGTAACAATGGGTGAAGTTATTTTGACTATGAAGGACATTGATAAGTCCTTTCCTGGAGTTCATGCTCTGGATCACGTTAATTTTGAAGTGAAACGCGGCGAAGTACATGCTCTTATGGGAGAAAACGGTGCCGGAAAGTCTACATTGATGAAAGTTCTTACCGGTATTTATCAGAAAGATTCAGGATCCATTACCTATAAAGGAAAGGAAACTGAATTCCATAACACAAGAGAAGCGCAGGATGCAGGTGTTGTAATCGTGCATCAGGAGCTGAACATGGTAGGTGATCTTACCGTAGCTCAGAATATTTTTATCGGACGTGAACCAAAGAAAGGGTTCAGCATTGATGATAAGAAAATGATCGAAGATTCCAAAAAACTCTTTCAGGAACTGAACATTGAAATCAATCCAAAAGAAAAGATGAACAATCTTACCGTCGGAAAACAGCAGATGTGTGAGATCGCAAAGGCTATTTCCCACAAAGCAGAGGTTATTATCTTTGATGAGCCGTCAGCAGCACTGACAGAGAAAGAGATTGCAGACTTATTCGAGATTATCCGTGATCTTCGTAAGAAAGGTCTTGGAATCGTTTATATTTCCCACCGTATGGATGAGATCAAAACGATCACTGACAGAGTAACAGTCATGCGAGATGGTGGTTATGTAGGAACGCTGATCACAGCAGACAGTACAAAAGAAGACATCATCAACATGATGGTTGGACGTGTCATTTATGAAGATCCTAAGGAACACAGCATGGTTGCACCGGATGCACCTGTTGTTCTTAAGGTAGAGAACCTGAATGCAGGTAAGATGGTTCAGAATGTAAGCTTTGAACTTCGCAAAGGTGAGATTCTTGGTTTCTCAGGACTGATGGGAGCCGGACGTACTGAGACAGCAAGAGCACTGTTTGGTGCTGACCCGAAACAGAGTGGAAAGATCTCTATAAGGGGAAAAGACGGACAGCTTCGCGAGGTAACTATCAACAGTCCTCAGGATGCAGTTAAATATGGTATTGGTTATCTGTCAGAGGACAGAAGAAGATATGGTTGTGTCGTACAGAAATCTGTAACAGAGAATACTACGCTGGCAACCATGGAAGAATTTACCAGTGGTATCTTCATTAATAAATCAAAAGAAAAAGAAGTTTCAGAGAAATACGTTAAAGAGCTGGCAACCAAAACTCCAAACTGCGAGCAGCTGGTAGTCAATCTTTCCGGTGGTAACCAGCAGAAGGTCGTTATCGCAAAATGGCTGACACGAGACAGTGAGATTCTTATTTTTGATGAGCCGACCAGAGGTATTGATGTTGGTGCCAAGAATGAAATTTACAAGTTAATGAACAGACTGGCTGCAGAAGGTAAATCTATTATCATGATTTCTTCTGAAATGACAGAAGTTCTCCGTATGAGTGACCGTATTATCGTTATGTGTGAAGGTAAGATTACAGGAAATATTGATATTTCCGAAGCTACACAGGAACACATTATGAATCATGCAACACGGAACATCAATTAAGGAGGAAAGTCATGACTAAGAAGAAAAAAAGTATTTTAAGTGATCAGAGATTTATTGTATTACTGGTTATTATTGTACTGTTTGCAATTTTCTCCTTTAAGAGCAGGGAGTTCAGACAGTATACCACAATCCTGAGTATGCTGGATTTCTCATATTATGATCTTCTGATGGCAATCGGTGTTACATTCCCTCTTATTACAGGAGGTGTAGACCTGTCAATCGGAACAGGTATGGTATGTTACGCATTGATCGCAGGATCTCTGGTAAGAAATAATAATCTTCCGGTTGTACTTGCAATGTTACTTTGCATTGTACTTGGAATTATTGTAGGAGCAGCAAATGGTGTGCTGATCGGTATTATGAACCTGCCGCCATTCCTTGCAACACTTTGTACCTGTATGATTACCCGAGGTGCAGGATCCCTGTGCAGTGCCACTCCCTGGCCGGGACTTACACAGGAGGGCGGATGGTTCCATTCAATCTTTAAGATTACAGTTGGAACAGGAAGAAGTGCTTCCCGTTATCCTATCGGTTTCTTATGGATGATCATTCTGGTCCTTGTAATGGAATATGTTCTGAATCATACAAAATTCGGTCGTTATACGATCGCGATCGGTTCCAATAAAGAAGCAGCAGCTCTTTCGGGAATCAACGTTAAATTCTATCATGTTATGGTATATGTAGTATGCGGACTCTTCACAGGTCTTGCAGCTATCGCATATGCGGCAGTTACACCAACTGTACAGCCTGGTACCGGTGCTGGACTTGAAATGGATGCCATCGGTGGAGTATTCGTAGGTGGTGTTGCAGCAACAGGTGGTTATGGATCAGTAATCGGTACTTTAGCCGGTATCTTCGTTATCATGCTTCTGAAAACCGGTCTTCCATATATCGGACTTCAGGCAAACTGGCAGCAGATCATTACAGGTGCAGTTCTTATCATTGCAGTACTGATCGATATCATGAAAGAAAAGAAAGCAGCAGCAAAATAATTTTCAAAACTGAATAAAGAAAAATGCATCTTACGACAGATGCAAAACAGCAGGATATGAAACAACGGAGGGCTTCCAGGGGATGTTCGGCGACAGTATTGTCATATGTGTATTTTGGGGAAGGCGGAACGAGAGAGGAAGCCTCCGGGGTATCATTTATAAAAAAACTATATTAAAAATGTATATTTAAAAGGAGGAAATTTTAAATGAAAGCAAAAAAAGTGATCGCATTAGTTATGTGTGCAGCAATGGTAGCAGGAATGTCCGCATCAAGCGTTATGGCAGCCGATATGCCGGAACAGTTCAAAGATCTGAAAGCTAATGAAGCTTATGATTTCCCGATGATGGTTAAATCTTTCCAGTCTACATACTGGGATGCAGCTCAGGAAGGTATGAAGAAAGCTGCTGATGAACTTGGTGTTACATACAAGGCACAGGGACCAAACAGTGAATCTGATATCGCTGACCAGGTTAACATGATCAACACAGCAATCGCTGCAAAGCCGGCAGGTTTAGGTCTTGCTGCATGCGATACTTCTTCCGTTCTTGATGCACTTCAGGAATGCGTTGACAAAGGAATCCCGGTAGTAACATTTGATACAGGTATCGCTGACGCTCCGGAAGGCTCTGTAGTATGTGAAGTTTGTACAGACAACGCACAGGCTGGTTCTGTTGCAGCTGAAAACATGTACAATGCGATCAAAGATGTTGTAGCTAATGCAGATGGACAGGTTATCATCGGTGAAGTTAACCAGGATGCTACAGGTCAGAATATTCAGCAGCGTGGCGGCGGATTTATTGACAAAATGATCGAACTGCTTCAGGCTGACGGAAAAACAGTTGCAGTTAAAGGTAACGAGTTCTATGTAAACGCAGCTAAAGGTGCAGATGCAAAAGAAGCAGACGCAGACGTTGTTATCCAGGTCGCTGTTCCTGCACAGACAACTGTAGAGCTTTGCTCAACAGAGGCTCAGGCAATCCTTTCTCAGGAAAACTGCATCGCTATCTTCGGTTCCAACCAGACAGCAGCAGAAGGTGTTCTTGCAGCTAATGCTAACCTGAACGTTCTTGGTTCTGACGCAGGAGCAGGCGATGTTATCGGTGTTGGTTTCGATGCTGGTTCTATCATTAAAGCCGCTGTACAGGATGGAACATTCATCGGTGCTGTTACACAGTCTCCTCTGATGATGGGTTACTATGCAATCTACGCTCTGACAGCAGCAGCTAACGGACAGGAACTTGAAGATGTTCCTACAGATGGATACTGGTATGATTCCACAAACATGGACAGCGAAGAAATCGCTCCTAACCTTTATGACTAATCGATAAGTAAATATCGAGAGGAAATGAATCCTTAGAATTAAGTATTAATTATTAATACAAATACAGACGCCGCACTGCCGTATGGCAAGTGCGGCGTTGTTGTTCAAACAATAAAACAATGATTGGAAATGATGATTTTATTAAGTTGTAAAGATACTTATTTCGACGATAGATTTCAAAATAGCAAATAAGGACACTTTTTCAGACAAACAAGGTTCTTATTTTGGGGAGTAAGTTGAGATAAAATAAAATCATCAGATATGAAGAGCGTATAAATTCATATATTGAGGAGGTTTTGCAATGGCAGCATATTATTTAGCAGTAGATATCGGAGCATCCAGCGGACGTCACATCATTGGACATATGGAAAACGGAAAAATGGTTCTGGAAGAAATTTATCGTTTTGAGAATGGAATGGTAAAGAAAGACGGAGAACTCTGTTGGGAATTTGACCGTCTTTTCAAAGAGGTAGTAAATGGTCTGAAGAAATGTAAAGAAATCGGCAAGATTCCGGTAAGTATGGGCGTGGACACATGGGGCGTTGACTTCGTACTTCTGGACAAGGATGATAAAGTTCTTGGAAATACAGTAGGATATCGTGACCACCGTACAGAGGGAATGGATAAAGAAGTTTATAAGGCTATTTCCCTGAAAGATCTCTATGCAAGAACAGGTATCCAGAAAGCTGATTATAATACGATCTATCAGCTGATGGCAGTGAAAAAGAAACATCCGGAATATCTGGAACAGGCGGAGACACTTCTTCATGTGCCGGATTATTTCCATTTCCTTCTTACAGGACAGAAAACCTGTGAGTACACAGAAGCTACGACAGGACAGCTTGTAAGCCCGATCACTAAGGACTGGGATTATGAACTGATCGATATGCTCGGTTATCCGAGAAAAATGTTTCAGAAGCTGATCATGCCCGGAACAGGCATCGGACATTTGTCAGATAAGATCAGAGAAGAAGTGGGCTTTGATCTGGAAGTGGTTGCACCTGCAACACATGATACAGGGTCCGCTGTACTGGCAGTTCCTGCAAATGACGATGATTTTATCTACATCAGCTCCGGAACATGGTCACTGATGGGAATTGAGAGAAAAGAAGCTGACTGCTCTGAGAAGAGCTGTGAGATGAACTTCACAAATGAAGGCGGTTATGCAGGCCGTTTCCGTTACCTGAAGAATATCATGGGACTCTGGATGATCCAGTCTGTGCGTCATGAAGTAAATGATGCATACAGCTTTGCAGAAATCTGCGCAATGGCAGAGGAAGCAAAGGATTTCCCGTCAAGAGTAGACGCAAATGATGAGTGTTTCCTTTCTCCTGACAATATGACAGAGGAAGTTAAGGATTACTGCCGCAGAACAGGACAGAAGGTTCCGGAAACTCTGGGAGAGATTGCAACAGTTATCTACACAAGTCTTGCGGAATGCTATGCAAAGACAGCAAAAGAGCTGGAAGAGATGACAGGCAGGACTTACAGCCGTATTCATATCGTGGGCGGCGGTTCCAACGCAGGATATCTCAATGAGCTGACTGCAAAGGCAACAAAGAAAGAAATCCATGCAGGTCCAGGAGAGGCAACTGCAATCGGAAATATCACAGCACAGATGCTGAAAGCAGAAGAGTTTAAAACCATTGAAGAGGCTCGTACTATCATTCATGAATCCTTTGGTGTAAAAGTTTATAAATAATAAAAGGGGAACAGGGCGTTGGCTCTGTTCCTTTTGTGTTACTGTTCACTCCGTTCACACAGTAACGAAACAGGGACTGTTACGAGTCAACGGCGAGGGAATATGTTGACTATCATGGGGTTTCAAAGTATAATGATGGCTGGTGAATTGGGCGGAAATACAGGGTGATTCATCAGAGGTAAGTGATTGATTTTAATAGATAAAGGCAGGTTATATATGAATACAATTAGTGTGGAAGAGCTGGAGAAGATTGATTCTTCTAAGATTACAATCGTGGATGTGCGGCCGGCGGATCAGTACAGCAGGGGATCTTTTCCGGGGGCAGTGAATATTCCGCTGGATGAGTTTGAGGAAAGAATGGAGTCTGTGGACAGGGAGAAGATGGTGTATGTTCTCTGTCATACGGGGGACAGAAGCCGGGACTGTGTGGAGAAGCTGAGTGATGCAGGGTATGAGGCTGTGAATATTGAAGGTGGATATCGTGCGTATCTGAGACTTTCTCTGAGCCGTTTTATGGAGAATGATGCTAAGGAGCAGAAGGAACTGAAGACGAAAGAGATTGAGCACAGTATTATCAAGACGTTCAGAAAGACAGTCTGGAGACCGTTTACCAAGGCTTTGAATCAGTATCAGCTGATTCAGGAGGGAGATAAGATTGCTGTCTGTATTTCAGGTGGTAAGGACTCTATGCTGATGGCGAAGCTGCTTCAGGAGCTGAAGCGTCATGGGAAGATTCATTTTGAACTGGTGTTTCTGGTAATGAATCCGGGCTATAATGCGGATAACTGGAAGATTATTCAGGATAATGCAGAGCTTCTGGGAATTCCTCTTACGGTTTTTGAAAGTGATATTTTTGATACAGTGGCAGAAATTGAGAATAATCCCTGTTACCTGTGTGCGAGAATGAGACGTGGTTATCTGTATTCTCATGCCAAGGAGCTGGGATGTAATAAGATTGCGCTGGGACATCATTTTGATGATGTGATCGAGACAATCCTCATGGGTATGCTGTACAGTGGTAAGGTGGAGACTATGATGCCGAAGCTGCACAGTCAGAACTTTGAGGGGATGGAATTGATCCGTCCTATGTATCTGATCAAGGAATCTGCAATCAAGGCATGGAGAGATACCAATGGGCTGCATTTCATTCAGTGTGCATGCCGTTTTACTGAGAACTGTGTAAGCTGTGGGGGCGGACGTGGTTCCAAGCGTGATGAGATGAAAGAGCTGGTTGCGCAGTTTAGAAATACAAGCAGTGTGATTGAGACGAATATCTTTAACAGTGTGCGGGATATTAATCTTCGTACTGTTATGGGATATCATAAAGATGGAGAATATTATAATTTCCTGGATGACTATGATCAGCGTGGAAATAAGGGCGTTGATAAGGAAAAAGAATGATAACAGCAAAATCTTCATTTGTGGAAGAGAAATACACTGCTCAGTATTATAGCGGGAACGGCTGTCTATATGTTTCTGGTGCAGGTGGTGTTCTAAAAGGAGGAATCCATGACTTTACAGGAGATTCTTGAAAGTGTAAAAAGTGGTTCGGTATCTGTAGAAGAGGCAGAGAGAATCCTTAAGAAAGAAAGTTATGAAGAAATGGGATATGCGAAGCTGGATACAAGCCGCAAGGCAAGAACCGGTTTCGCAGAAGTAATCTACTGCAGTAATAAGGCAGATGAACATCTTCTGAATATTTTTGAAAGATTATACAGAGAAGACGGTGAGGTATTCGGAACCAGAGCTTCCCAACATCAGTATGAACTGGTGAAGGAGAAGTTTCCGGAAGTGGAATATGATCCGATCTCGCGCATCTTAAAAGTTGAGAAGAAAGATAAGAAGCGTATTGGTAAGATTGCGGTGTGTTCAGCAGGAACTGCAGATATTCCGGTTGCTGAGGAAGCTGCACAGACAGCGGAATATTTTGGCACAAATGTTGAACGGATTTATGATGTGGGAGTCAGCGGAATGCATCGTTTATTCTCCAGACTGGAGACAATCCAGAGTGCGAACTGTGTAATTGCAGTTGCGGGAATGGAGGGAGCTCTTGCCAGTGTGATGGGCGGTCTGGTGAGCAGACCGGTGATCGCAGTACCGACTTCTGTGGGTTATGGTGCAAGTATGCATGGTCTTTCGGCACTTCTTACCATGATCAATTCCTGTGCGAACGGGATTGCTGTGGTGAATATCGATAACGGCTACGGTGCCGGCTATCTGGCAACACAGATCAACCGTCTGGCAGCAGGTACAGATGAGAAAGGAAATTGATTATGGGAAAAACATTATATCTGGAATGTTATTCAGGGATAAGTGGTGATATGACGGTTGCGGCTCTTCTTGATCTGGGAGCTGACCGCTCAGTGCTGGACAGGGTGCTGAAGAGTCTTAAGGTATCAGGATTTGAGACAAAGATCAGCAGAGTTGTAAAGTCCGGAATAGATGCATGTGATTTTGATGTTGTGCTGGATAAAGAGCATGAAAATCATGACCATGATATGGAATATCTGCATGGACATCATCATGAAGGTCATGAGCGCAATCACGCCCATGGCACAGGAACAGCGCAAGACCATCACCATCACGAACACCGTGGAATAAAAGAAATTACCTATATTATAGAGCATAGCGCAATGACTGAGAATGCAAAGAAGATCGCATTGCGTATATTTGAAATTCTTGCAGAGGCAGAGAGTAAAGCACACAATGTGCCTGTGGATCAGGTGCATTTTCATGAGGTGGGAGCAGTGGACTCTATTGTGGATATTGTGTCTGTGGCAGTCTGCCTGGATAATCTGGATGTTACAGAGGTGATCGTTCCTGTTCTCTGCGAGGGACGTGGAACTGTCCGTTGTCAGCATGGCATCCTGCCAATCCCGGTTCCGGCAGTTGCAAATATAGTAAGTGCCAATCATTTACATCTGAAAATGACAGAGGTAGAAGGTGAACTTGTAACGCCTACAGGTGCGGCGATAGTGGCAGCAGTAAAAACAAAGGATAAACTTCCGGAAACATTTGAAATCCAGAAGATTGGAATCGGTGCAGGTAAACGCCAGTATGAGTGTCCGGGAATCCTAAGGGCAATGATTATCTCACAGAGCGCAGAAATAGATGAAGAAAAGGCTCAGACAGAAGAATTCAAAAACGCGGAAATCGGAAATAATCCGAAAGCTGAAAATCAGGAAACCAAAGATACGATTATCAAGATGGAGACAAACATTGATGACTGCAGTGGAGAAGTTCTGGGATTTGTCATGGAACGTCTGATGAAAGCCGGTGCCAGAGATGTGCATTATGTGCCTGTTTTTATGAAAAAAAACAGACCTGCATGGGTTCTGAATGTAATCTGTAAGGAAGAAGATATAGAAACGCTTCAGAATATTATTTTTGAAGAAACTACTACGATTGGAATTCGTTATAGCATAATGGAACGTACGATTCTTCCCAGAGAAACGAGAACCCTTCCGACTCCATGGGGAGAAGTTCAGGTAAAGGTATGCACTTTGAATGGAAAAGAGCAGCTTTATCCGGAATATGAGAGCGTTGCACAGTTGAGCAGAGAAAAAGAGATCCCGTTTACAGAAATTTACCGTTATATTGTTTTGGCAAATAAAGACAAAGAATAACTTTCATATATGAACCCTTTGGTTTCCCTGAGAGTACTCCACGCGAAATCAAAGGGTACTTTTGTCTTGAAGTAGAGTTGTAAGAGCTGTATACTGCATGTAGTATGAGAGGAGAAAAGAAATGTTTTGTATTGGCATTTGCGATGATGATGAAGGACTCTGCGGGGAACTGGAAAAAATGCTTTATGATTATGGAAAAGAGAATAAACTTCAGATGAATATTGATATCTGGTATCAGGGAGAAAGCCTGTGCCGGTTCTTGAGAGAAAACAAGAAGATTCTTGATGTGTTATTTCTGGATATAGAATTACTGACAACAAATGGAATTGAAGTGGGACGTTTTATAAGAGAAGAACAGGAAAACATGGAAACTGCAATTGTTTACATTTCAGCGAACAGCAGTTATGCGATGGATCTATTTCGTGTACAGCCTACAGATTTTCTGATCAAACCTTTAGACAAAATAAAAGTTGGGAATGTCATGAACAGGATTCAGAAAATTTCGGAAGTCAGAAAAGGTATTTTCGAGTACTTTGGCAATGGATATTATTTCAAGGTGCTGTATAAAGATATTCTGTATTTCAGCAGTCAGAATAAAAAAGTGCATCTGGTTTTAAAAGACGGACAGAAAGAATTTAATGGCAAACTGAAAGAAATAGCAAAGAAAATTCCGGGAAATTTCATTCAGATTCATCAGTCGTATCTGATCAATTTTGATTATATCGAAGAATGTTCTTATGAATCTGTGAAAATGAAAAACGGAGATACAATTCCAATCAGCCAGCCATATCGGAAATCAGTGAGAAAGCAACTGGCGGAACGTGTGTGGAGGGACAGAGAGTAAATGTTTGCGTTGATAACTACATTAAGCACGAATCTTTTGCGTACATATATAATCTATCGCTTTATGAGGTTGTTCTTTTGGACAGATATTGAAGAAAAGAAAAAAGAAAGAGCCTGTTATGTATTGTTTTTTGTTTTGACAGCAGGAGTGCATTTGATATTTTTTTCAAAAACAATGAGTATCATTGCAAACATAATAATGCTTTATGTGATTTCGGGATGTTATGAAAAAGCTCGAAGAAAACGGCTATTTGTGACGTTGCTGATTTATGGGGTTAATATAGGATGCGATTTTTTAGCAATTAACTTATTGACGAATTATTCTGCTACACAAAGTTACGAAGAAGGAATTTCGTATGGTACTGTTGTTTTGATTATGTTTAGTGAGATTGCAGCTGAGAAAATACTTATGAAAAATAAAGAAAAAAAGGATATGCCACATGAGAGTATTCTGATGTTTATTTCTTTTATCGGTATAGCTCAGGTAATTATTATTGATAAAGGTGTAAGAAACAGGACTTTATTAGTAGCATCCGGAATATGTATTCTAATGACAATTTTATTAGTCTTTTATCTTTATGATGTTTTGGTGAGTGCATATAGAAAACTGGAAGAACAATCTCTTATGGAAAAACAAATGCTCATTTATTCTCACCAGTTGGATGTGCTGATGCAATCGGAAGAGAAAGTAAAGGCTCTACGCCATGACATGAAAAATCACCTGGGAGAACTTGCACTTATGGCTGCAAATCAGAATAATGAAGAAATTCGGAAATATATACATGACATGGGGGAGTATATGCAGAACCAGTCTGAACTGATCAGTTGTGGGAACAAGAATCTTGACAGTCTGCTGAATTATCTTCTGGGACAGGCAAAAAAGAAACTGAATCATGTAGAGTATGAGGTACGGGTACCATCTGATTTGTGTATATCAGCATTTGATCTGAATGTGATTTTGGGAAACCTGACAGAGAATGCAATAGAAGCAGCAGAGCAGACAGAAGATAAATGGATGTCAGTGAATATATACTATGAAAAAGGTATGTTTTCCATGGAAATAAAAAACAGTTTTCAACATGAATTGGATGTAGAGAAAAATAAATTATTGTCAACGAAGGAAGAAAAAGGACATGGCATTGGTCTTGCAAATGTCAGGAAGATGGTAGAGAAATATCAGGGATTTATGGATGTTTCGAATACAAATCAGATTTTTACGGTAAGGGTAATGTTATACTTATAAATTATATAGAATCTATGAAAGATAGTGTAGTGGTAGGACTGCGCTGTCTTTTGTTTTGCAGAAAATTATTTAAGAGGGAAAAGACTGTGACAGAAAACCTTATAAAAAACTACAATATGTTCTGAAAAAACGAATTTCGCCAATTTATATATGAATTTCGCCATTTTAGAAAATTTTGCGATAAATATGTTATTATTCAAATACAAGGTAAGAAGAAATGAAATATATCCGAAGGGAGGATAACAAGAAACGAGAAAGGAATTGAAAAAAGTCATTGAAAGAATTGCATTTAAAGCTGCTGCTTCAAATGTAAATGAAACATGCTCCTGGCTTACATATCAGCCTAAAGTACCAGAAACTGCAAAAAAATTAAGAAAACATTGATATGGAAACACAAACTTTTTCAAAGGAAGAAAAAGAGGAAATTATTCGCTATGGACTTGACAGAATAAAAAGTATCTGCACTATGACATTTGTGACATTACTGATGGGATGTATCTTTCAGGTGTTTTTTCAAAGCATAATTTTTCTTGTATGCTTTATTGCTTTAAGGAAATATGCCGGTGGTTATCATGCAGATACACAAAATCGGTGCTATGTGATTTCAACAGCAATTATTGCAGTTGCATTATTGGCAATCCGCTATATGTCTGATGGTAGTGATAATGAGATTTTTATTCTTCTGCAAAGTCTGAATTTTATTCTTCTGTATTTTCTTGTTCCAGTGGACAATAAGAATCATCGTCTGGAATATTGGGAAAAAGAAAAATATGGAAAAAAGCAAGAGTGAGAATAGGGTGTATGTATGTGCTATGTATCTTTTTGAATTTTACCGCGATAAGAAGCATAGCCATTACAGTTGGAGTAACAAATCTGACTGTTGGAGGATGTGTGATTGTAGGAAAAATAAAAAATTTTGTATTAAACAGTCTGCAAATATAAAATCATAAACGGAAAGATGTATAAACGTTTATATAATTGTACAACAAAACAATGGATAGGAGACTGGATTTTAGTGTAAATATAGGAACAAGATTTGGAAATTATTTATATAATTTTGTTAAATCTTATAGATAATTAATAATAAAAAAACAGCTTCTGCTCAGAAAATATCCGGGAGAAACTGTTTGTGTAAGGAGATAAATATTATGGTAAAAAAATTGTTTTTTGTAATGTTGACAGGAATGATTTGTTTCAGCTCGTGTTTTTGTGAAACAGCTTTTGCAAAAACCAGCAAAGTAAGGGTTTACGATGCGGAAAAAGGAACCACAAGTTTCACATCTTTTACATATTCGGATAATAAAAAGGATGAGTCACTGGCTCCGTCGGAGGGAACAGGAGCGATTTCATCTGCTTCTCAGAAGGCGGTTATTTTCCATCAGGCAGATGGGTCTACGATAATAAGAAAAGCAGACAGTAATGGAAAAGTGACACTTCCAGCAATAAGAAATCAGACAGGATATACTTTTCTTGGATGGAGCACGAAGCCGGATCAGACTCAGAATCCGCAGTATCAGGCGGGACAGGTGATACAGGTAAGGAAGAAAACCCATTTATATGCAGTTATGTATAACTGGCAACAGGAGCCGGATATTCAGGTCAATAATCTGGCAGCTCAGCTGTCGGAGTATTCCGGAATTATTTTTGTGGGAGATTCCAGAACGTATTTTATGCAGAAAACTCTTCTTCAGGAATATGGAAAGGATGCAGTTGCAAAAGTATCATTTGTGTGTAAGACAGGGGAGGGACTGAGCTGGTTTGAAACAGCAGGAGAGAGAGTAATGAGAAGTGAAATTGCCCGTCTGCAGTCAGATTCAGATAAGCCCGTAGCAGTTATTTTTAATCTTGGTGTGAATGATCTTTCGAGTCATAATTCCGGGAATGGGGTTGATTATAAAGGCGAGGCAAATGCATATCTTGCGCGTATGAACACTCTTGCAGAGGAACTTGAAAGTGACTGCAGATTGTTTTATATGTCTGTGAATCCGGTAAATACAGCAATGAAACCAACTCGAAAAGAAGCGCAGTTACGTTACTTTAATGACAGATTGCAGAGCAGGTTAAATAAGAGATTTCAATGGATAGATACCTATAAATATCTGATGAAAAACGGTTACAGTACATACAATGAGTTTAAGGGAAATATAGATGACGGCGTTCACTATTCTACACGTACCTATAAAAGAATTTATAAATATTGTATGAATGCGATCAGAAAATAAGAAAGAAGAATATGGATTTAATCGAATATGGATGCAAAATTTCAGATAAGTTTTTTCGTTCAAAAATAAAATTTGTTTCTTAAAATAAAACTATCCCGAACAAGCTACAAAGAATAAAAGTCTTGTACTTGCCGGGATAGTTTTATTTGGAGCTGACGATGTTGGAAATCATTGTTAAATGACAGCCTCTTTTGTTTTGAGTAAAAGGGACCCATAGGGCTCCTTGCTTTCTCCCTCTTTTCAGGGAATTCAAACGAACAGACATCGCTGAAACCATTAGAGCAAAAAATCCTCGAAGATTTTGAATATCAGAAATTTATTTACTGCAGCGATGCAGGTCTGGGATTCGAATTTATCAGGGAATATAACCATATGGGGGAACGGACCTATATTGTGACCACGTTTATTAAAAAGCTGAAAAAAGGAGAGAAGGAATGGGTTTTAAGCCCGCAGGGATTCAAAAGGGTATCTGATGATAAAACTGTTGATATCTCAAAACTGCCCGAGGACGACAAAGGACTTTATTACAAAGATGAGCCATATACCACTAAAAAGTTACAGCAGCGTTTGATCATTACTTATTCCCCTAAATATGCCCTTTACCAGAAATCCATTCGTAGCAAACAGATAGAACGTGCACAAGCGATGCTGGATTCCGGGAACACAAAAAAGAACCGCAGGAACCCAAACAATTCAGCCAGATTTATTGGAACAGCAGCAGTAACAAAAGAAAGTGAGACTGCCGATATCCGGCATTATCTTGATGAACATAAGATCTCTGAAGAAAGCCAGTATGATGGACTTTATGCAGTATGCACGAACCTGTCAGACGATGAAGTCAGCGATATTTTAAAAGTAAGTGAAGGAAGATGGCAGATCGAAGAATGTTTCCGGATCATGAAAACAGACTTTTCCGCAAGACCTGTTTATCTGCGGGATGAAAAACGGATCAAAGCACATTTTCTGATCTGTTTTCTGGCATTAATGATCTATCGTTTCTTTGGGAGAAAATTGAACTATAAATATACTTGTGAGGAATCATTAGATACATTAAAAGCAATGAATTTTGCAGAGATCCAGGAACAGGGATTTATACCTTTATAGAAACGGGAAGCTATTACTGATGATCTTCCTGAAGCCTGGGGCTTTCGAACGGATTATCAATTTATAACGAAAAGCAGAATGAAAACAATCCAGAAAAAAGTAAAAGAAAAGAATAAATTACCATACTTCGTGATGATGAGAAAAATCGCCACAGCCCAGTAAATACAAGGGTTGCAGCGTTTTTTTTCTTTTACAAACTGTCAAAGACGGGATTCTTCTATCTGCCACCGTCCTTCACTTACCTTCAAAATATTAGCAACATTATCATCAAGAAGATCGGTACATACTGCGTAAAGCCCATCATACAGAGTTTCTTCAGCAATTTTGTTTTCATCCAGGGAATATTTGATATCAGCCTCTTCTCCTTCTGGCGTAACTGCTGTTTTTTCAATAAAACATGCCGGATCATTAGGGTTTTTACGGCTCTTTTTTGTATTTTCTGAATCCAGCATTTTTTGTGCACGTTCCACTTGTTTATCACGGATTGTTCTTTGATAAGCTGTATATTTCGGTGAATAAGTAATGATCAGACGCTGGTGCAGCTTCTTCGTGGTATAAGGTTCATCTTTGTAATAAAGACCTTTGTCACTACTATCGAGCTTAGTGATATCAACAGGAGTGTCATCGGATACTTTTTTAAATCCCTGTGGATCTAATGCCCATTCTTTTTCTTCTTTTTTTAGTCTTTTAATGGACTGAGTTACGATATAAGCACGTTCCCCCATATGGTTGTATTCACGGATAGATTCGGAACCCAGGTCTGCATCACTGCAGTAAATAAATTTCTGGCATCCAAACTCTCCAAGTATCTTTTTTTCCAATGGTTTGAGGGATGTCTGTTCGTTTACATTTTCTGCAAAGGTAGAAAATGCAAGAGGGATGCCGTCGCCATCCATAAACATATCCATTTGAATGATCGGATTTGGTCTGTGTTCTTTGCTTTTTCCATACTTTTTGTTTCCATCTTCCTGCTTGATTTCAAAGTAGTAGAATTTAATGGCAAACTGAAAGAAATAGCAAAGAAAATTCCGGGAAATTTCATTCAGATTCATCAGTCGTATCTGATCAATTTTGATTATATCGAAGAATGTTCTTATGAATCTGTGAAAATGAAAAACGGAGATACAATTCCAATCAGCCAGCCATATCGGAAATCAGTGAGAAAGCAACTGGCGGAACGTGTGTGGAGGGACAGAGAGTAAATGTTTGCGTTGATAACTACATTAAGCACGAATCTTTTGCGTACATATATAATCTATCGCTTTATGAGGTTGTTCTTTTGGACAGATATTGAGGAAAAGAAAAAAGAAAGAGCCTGTTATGTATTGTTTTTTATTTTGACAGCAGGAGTGCATCTGATATTTTGTTCGCCAGGTATGAGTGTGATAACAAATATAGTGCTGATTTTTTTGATTACAGTGTGTTATGAAGGAGCATTGAAAAAGAAAATATTTGTGACACTACTTGTATATGGAACTAATATGGGATGTGATTTAGTATCTGTTCATTTACTGACAGATTATTCAATAACAGGGAAAGTCGGTGAATGTGCTGCGTATATAACTGTACTATTATTGCTGATTTGCGATGTTATTTCAGAAAAAATCTTGATTAAGAATAAAGGAGAAGATAAAACTCCGCATGGGATGATACTGGCGGTTATTTCAGCACTTTGTCTGGCAGAATTGCTTATTGTTGAACAGGAACTAAAAAATCGTATCCTGCTGGTGTTATTTGGATGTTGTGTTTTGGCAGTTGTATTATTGATTTTCTATTTATATGATGTTCTGATAAGTGCGTATAAGAAACTGGAAGAACAATCTCTTATGGAAAAACAAATGCTCATTTATTCTCACCAGTTGGATGTGCTGATGCAATCGGAAGAGAAAGTAAAGGCTCTACGCCATGACATGAAAAATCACCTGGGAGAACTTGCACTTATGGCTGCAAATCAGAATAATGAAGAAATTCGGAAATATATACATGACATGGGGGAGTATATGCAGAACCAGTCTGAACTGATCAGTTGTGGGAACAAGAATCTTGACAGTCTGCTGAATTATCTTCTGGGACAGGCAAAAAAGAAACTGAATCATGTAGAGTATGAGGTACGGGTACCATCTGATTTGTGTATATCAGCATTTGATCTGAATGTGATTTTGGGAAACCTGACAGAGAATGCAATAGAAGCAGCAGAGCAGACAGAAGATAAATGGATGTCAGTGAATATATACTATGAAAAAGGTATGTTTTCCATGGAAATAAAAAACAGTTTTCAACATGAATTGGATGTAGAGAAAAATAAATTATTGTCAACGAAGGAAGAAAAAGGACATGGCATTGGTCTTGCAAATGTCAGGAAGATGGTAGAGAAATATCAGGGATTTATGGATGTTTCGAATACAAATCAGATTTTTATTGTAAAGGTAATGCTGTACTTATAAATTATGTAGAATCTATAAAAGATAGTGTAGTGGAGGACTGCGCTGTCTTTTATTTTGCAGAAAATTAGTCAAGAGGGAAAATATTGTGACAGAAAACCTTATAAAAAACCACAATATGTTCTGAAAAAACGAATTTCGCCAATTTATATATGAATTTCGTCATTTTAGAAAATTTTGCAATAAATATGATATTATTCAAATACAAATGATGAAAAAAAAGATATAGAGCTATTGTAGCTTATATGATGAAGTGACTGGTATATTTTTTGCTTAATTATATAAAAAATATGGAGAAATATATTATTATGAAAAAAGTAAATAAATTTAAATTACTGGCAGCAGGGCTATTGATAGGAGTTGCTTTTTGGCTGTTAGGATCCGATTTCTTTACATTCATGATATGGTGGGAAATTTTATGGATTCTTGGATTGGTATTTATGCCGATAACGGCTCAGATATTCAAAGGTTTTGATGATAATGGATGGATGTATTCAAAGGTTATAGCAATAGTGATATGCGGATATGGAGTATGGATTTTGACTTCTATAAAAGTGGTTCACTTTACCACATTGAGTTCTGTCGTAATTACTACCTTATGTGGGGGGAGCAGTATTGCTTATGGAATATATGGAAAACAAAGAAAGATTTTTCCGTGGAAACATAAGGAACTTGTTTATTGGGAAGAAGTGATTTTCTTTGTTGTATTTCTTTTATGGACATATATGGCAGGATTTCATCCGGCAGCTCATGGAACTGAAAAATATATGGATTTTGGTTTTATGAAGTCTATGATGCATAGCACAACACTTCCGTCAGAAGATATGTGGTATGCTGGCAAAGCTTTTAACTACTATTATGGTGGTCAATATTTTGCGGTGTTTCTTACGAAACTTACAGGAACAAAGGTAGAGATTACATACAATCTTATGCGTACCATGATAGCTGCATTTGCGTTTGTATTGCCATTTAGTCTTGTGCGCCAGATGCTTAAGGATAAATTAGGTAAAAGGGGAAGAGCATGGATAACAGATTTTGGAGGTATTTTAGCAGGTTTATCTGTATCCATGAGTGGAAACCTTCATTATATTATATATGGAAAAATTTTTACATTACTGGGGATAAGAGAAGATTACTGGTTTCCAAGCACAACACGATTTATAGGATTTGATCCACCTGTGACAGGGGACGAGACAATTCATGAATTTCCTTCATATTCTTTTGTTCTTGGGGATTTACATGCGCATGTGATTAATGTGTTTTTTGTTTTGGCAGTATTGGGGATTTTATATGCATGGATAAAAAGAAATTCCGGTAAAAGCTGGAAACAGAAAGAGATATTTCTGCTGGGACTGTTCCTTGGAATTTTCCTGTTTTCAAATACATGGGATTTTATGATTTATTATGTTGTAATATGTGGAACACTGTTTTTTGGAAATTTGAAGAGATATCTTAATTCTACAGATATGAAACCTTCAGATATGAGAACCGGTATAAAATGGAGCGTTGTGCAATGGATAGAACTTCTGCTGACTGCTGTGTTGATTTCGTTACCATTCCATTTACAGTTTAAAAGTGTTATGGTACAGGGAATCGGAATAGTGAAAATTCATACGGCGTTTTATCAGTTTTGTGTATTATGGGCTTTTCCATTGCTTATATGTGGATTATTTGTCGTATCTACGCTGATAAAAAATAGAAATTTTACAAATAAAAAAACCAGGTATTTATTTTACAAAATTAATGTTTCTGATTTATACGGAGTTGTACTTTCTCTTTGTGCAATGGGACTAATATTGATTCCGGAAATCGTTTATGTAAGAGATATCTATGAAAAAACAGCACCAAGAGCAAATACTATGTTTAAGCTGACTTATCAGGCATATATACTTTTTGCACTTATGATGTCGTATATTTTGGTATTTTTTGTGACAGACAGAATAAAAATTTTGCAAGAAACTAAATTGGATAATAGATATGAGAAAAAGGTAAGATTATCAAAAGTGCAGATAACCGTTGGGGGAATGGCAATAATACTTCTTATATCTACCTGTGGATATTTCATAAATGCTACAACAAATTGGTTTACAGGTTTTCCTCTGAAAAATAAATACCAAACTCTCAATGCAACTGCTTATCTAGAAAATGCCATTCCTGAAGATGCGGCAGCAATACGATGGCTGAATAAAAATATAACAGGTCAGCCAACTGTTCTTGAAGCTTGCGGCGACAGTTATAAAGACTATGACAACCGGGTTTCTGCTATGACAGGATTGCCGACGGTATTAGGATGGTATGTTCATGAATGGTTATGGCGAAATAATCTTGATGAAGAAAACAAAAGAAGAACAGACGTGGAAACTATTTATACTTCAACAGATAAAAAAGAAGTACAGGAACTGCTTGATAAATATGAGGTGAATTATATTTTTATTGGAAGCTGTGAATATCAAAAATATGAAGGGGTTAATGTAGCACTTTTAAGTTCATTGGGAGAAATAGTTTTTAAAGAGGAAAATACAATGATTGTGAAGCTGTAATAAAACAGATTTCAAAAAGAAAACAGTCACATATTTGAGTGAATATCTTAATTCATCAGATGTAAGTGACTGTTTCTTTTTATTGCTATTTTTGAGGTAACTGTTTTGGGCAGATGATTACAGCATACTTATACTGTCGCTATTATAACGGCTATATTTAGCTTCCTCATATCTGATCATGCAGATAAAAGCGGGTTCAATATCTTTTACTGTTTGTGCAACATTACAGAAATATTGGAGAGGAATTGTGGCAAAAAACCTTATAAAAAACACACTATGTTTTGAAAAAACGAATTTCGCCAATTTATATATGAATTTCGCTGTTTCATAAAATTTTGCGACGAATGTGTTATCATTTAAATATAAGTAAGAAGAACTGAAATGTATCTGAAGAAAGGAGAAGTATCAAATGAAACATAGCAGAAGCAAAAACGCAGTGTTATTGATGATTATCTTTATTTGTAGTATTTGTTTGAATAATGTGTGGGCTCGTGAAACAGGGACGATGGATCAACTGGAAAAAGAGAATCCGGATGATGTAGATAAAATGAATAAAGTATTATATTATTATAATACTTTATTTTTTGAAAACTATACGGAAGAAGAATTGAAACAGCAGGAGAAATTTCAGAAAAGTATTCATTTATTGAATGAATTATATTTTGAATATGGATCTTTAGAAAATATTCCGATTTTGCCTTTTGACCCGGAAAATATCAGGGAGGGTGATTCATTATTTACGGAAGTTGTTGCTGTGATAAATACAGAAAATAATGAGACATATTTTGTAACAGAAAATGATGATATGAAGTTGTTAAAAAAATGTTTGGAAAAATTACAATATTACAATGGAAACTCTGTTACAAAATCAAATGAAGAACTAACGGAAGCAATAAAGAACTTTCAGAAAGAAGAAGGATTAACAATTGATGGAATAGCTGGAAACGAGGTATGGAGGAAAATAGATATTTTGATGCTGAACAAAATGATTGAAGATGATTGAAAAAGATAATCATATTATGTTGGAGGTGATTCCGATATTCCTGCATGGAATACGTATTAATTTTTAACGGAATTAAGTAAGTATGTTAGCCCACTTCTTCGGAGAAGTGTTTCTATGGGGAGGATAGAAAGCCCTACAGCGTAAGTATGGCTTCCATGGATACAATGGGTATGAGTATGTTCTCCCCATGAGTAGAATCTGCTAAAGAGAATAAAAACCTAAAATTTCGCGTACTGAAGGAGAATATCAAGAAAAATTTGGAACAATTGATGAAGGTGGAAATTTTGTTCCGGCAAAATCAGGTTCTTTTGGAGAATTGATAAATTAAAAGAAAACAGTCACATAACTGAAAGAATATATTGATATTCATTGGATACATGTGACTGTTTCTTTTTATTTTTTATGAGGTGACATCTCGTTCAATTCTAACTGCTGTCTGGTAATTCCTGCAATTGAGGCAGGTAAATCTGATTGATTTGGTTAAATTACAGAGCACTTACTCCGTCATCATCATAACGGTCATATTCAGCTCCCTCATATCCGATCATGCGGATCGTAGCCGGATTGATATCCTTTACTGTCTGCGCAACATCAGCAACCGGGATTGCTTTTCCTTTGCGAATAAACAGTGGAACTTCATTCAGGGCAACTTCTACATAGTGATGTCCTTTTTCAAGAATCTCCTGAGAAATTGTTCCGTCAGGCAGGAATTTTACGAACATCATTTCTTCCGGCAGATATACATAGCGGCCTTTTGCATTCTGTGTATAAACAGGTGCGATCATGATTTCATTTCCAAGAAGCAGCTGATCTTCTACCTGAGTTGCGAAAGCATCGTCTGTGTAATCAAATGCCAGTGGGCGGAACATCATATCATCGTTTAATGCCGCTTTCATGTATTCACTGTACAGATATGGAACAAGACGATATCTGACACCGATCACATGACGGAAGTCTTCGATATTTTCAAACTGGTAAGCTTCCTGTTCTCTGGTTCCCAGAGCGGAGTGGTTTCTCATAAGAGGTGTGAATACACCCAGTGCCAGCCAGCGCAGTACCAGGTCACGTGTGGTATCTGCACCGAATCCGCCCAGATCTGCACCTGTGTAAAGGAAACCGCACATATTCAGGGATGGAAGCATCTTTAAGTTCAGAAGGATGTGTGACCACCAGGATTTGTTGTCTCCCATCCAGATTCCGCCGTATCTGTGCATTCCCACATAGGAGGAACGGGAGAACATCAGGAAACGTTTGCCAGGTGCGATTTTTTCAAATGCTTCACCTGCTGCACGGGTCATGTTATAGCCAAACAGGTTATGTACCTTGTCGTGGCGGATCTTCTGACCGTTTACATTGTGATAGAAGCGTTTGTAATCTTCCGGATTATTTGCAAGTCCTTTTACCTTTGCGCCGAGAACGAATCCAGATGTTTCTTCCTTGTCCATGAAGTTGTCTTTGATGTATTCTTTTAATTCAGCAACGCCTTCCGGTGTACAGAACATTGCAGGTTCGTTCATGTCATTCCAGAAACCGTCGATTCCTTTGGAAATGAGACGTTCGTATTTCTGTCCGAACCATGCTCTGGCATCTGCGTTCAGGACATCCGGGAAATGAGTCCAGCCCGGCCATACGGCGGAAACGAAATCACTGCCGTCTTCACGTTTGCAGAAGTAGTTCTTCTCAACGCCTTCTTCATAAACATCATAGCCAGCCTCTACCTTGACACCTGCATCGATGATCGGGACAAGGTGGATGCCTTTTTCTTTCATTTCATTGACATAGGCTTCGAAGTCAGGGAAGTTTTCCTGATTGACTGTGAAATCTTTGTAGTCTTCCATGTAATCGATATCCATGTATACCATATCGATCGGAATATTGTTTTCACGATATCCGTCAGCAGCTTTTCTGAAGTCATCAGCAGTTGTATATCCCCAGCGGCTCTGACCGAAACCAAATGCGAATTTAGGCGGGATATAGCTTCTTCCGATGATTTTACGGAACTGTTTTACGATATCGTAAGGGGTTTCACCCTGGATCACATACAGATAAAGATCTGCATCCTCACAGGTGATCTTTAACTGGGAAGAGAGTGTGTAACCGATATCAAACTTCAGTTTTCCGGGATAATCAACGAAGAGACCGAAAGTCAGTTTTCCGGAGATTACGAGGAAGTTGTGTGCTCCGTAGAGGGAGATTTTATCTTCTGTATGGTTTGGCTGGTCGGAACAGTTGCTCTCATAAACGTATCCACGTTTGTTGATTCCGCGGTTTGATTCGCCCAGACCATAGACAACATCGTTGTCATCCATGTCATAAGTAAAAGAGAAGCCGTTCTCTGTGGAGATAGTTCCGTATGCAGGAGTCCCCTCAGAAGCCGGGATGGAAGTTACGATGGCATCGGTTTCAAACGGGGTTCCGTAAGTATATTTCTGAATCATTTTGTCATATCCTCCTTAGGTTGAAAATGGTCAAGCGGATAAAATCATCCGCTTTGCTATGCGGCGCTACACCGAATAACTGAAACGCTTAAGTACTGTTAGAAAATACATAGGTGTTTTCCTTGATTTCATATTTACAATAATAGAGGTTTGAGTGGGGAAATGCTACTGAAATTATGACAAATTTATACGTTATTTTGACTTTTTAACCGAATCAAGTAAGTCCCCTGCTTCAATTACGAAAAGCAATGAGCAGTGGAGTGGATAATTTTAGCTGCTTGCTCTGGCAACTTGTTGTGCTTTAATGCTTTATCTTAATAGAATTTTTCTGTACATACGGTGAAAAAAGTGCTAAACTGTTATTATTACACGAAAGAAAGGTTTATTTAACATGCTTCAGACAATTGAATCCATCAATAACGTCGTAAATAATTTTATCTGGGGTGTCCCGGCTATGATCTGTATTATCGGCGTAGGGCTTTACCTGAGCCTGCGGACCGGTTTTGTCCAGATCCGCAAATTCCCGTATGCGCTTAAAACCACACTGGGAAGAATTTTTAAGAAAAAAGAGGCCTCTGACGGTTCCATGACACCTTTCCAGGCAGTCTGTACTGCGTTGGCAGGTACAGTAGGTACTGGAAATATCGCCGGTGTTGCCGGAGCTATCGCCATCGGCGGACCGGGAGCTGTATTCTGGATGTGGGTTTCCGCGCTCCTTGGAATGTGCACGAAATTTACAGAGGTTACCCTGGCAGTACATTTCCGTGAGAGAAACAGACATGGAGATTATGTAGGCGGACCTATGTATTATATTAAGAATGGTCTGGGAAAGAACTGGAAATTTCTTGCAGTTCTTTATTCTGCATTCGGTGTACTGACTGTATTTGGAACAGGTAATGCCACGCAGGTAAATACCATTACAACAGCAATTGATACAGCTCTTATTAACTTTAATGTGATCTCAGAGTCTTCCACAGGCAGACTGAATCTGATCCTTGGAATTGTGATCACGCTGCTGGTTGGTATGGTACTGCTGGGTGGTATCAAGCGAATCGGAAGTGTTTCCGAGAAGCTGGTGCCGTTTATGGCATTGTTTTATATTGCACTTGCATTGGGCGTTGTGATCTTAAATATCGGAAGAGTTCCGGCAGTTTTCCATGATATTGTTTATGGAGCCTTTAATCCGTCAGCAGTGACAGGTGGTGTGATCGGAAGCTTTTTCCTCAGTATGAAAAAGGGTGTTTCCAGAGGTATTTTCTCCAATGAAGCCGGACTTGGTACAGGCTCTATCGCTCATGCCTGTGCGGATACAAGCAAACCTGTAAAACAGGGTATGTTTGGTATTTTTGAGGTATTTGCAGATACGATCGTGATCTGTACTCTGACAGCACTTGTGATCCTTGTAAGCGGCGTGCCGGTAAATTACGGTGCAGCGGCAGGTGCAGAACTTACAATTTCCGGATTTACTTCTACATACGGAGGCTGGGTTTCCATCTTTACGGCAGTTGCCATGTGCTGCTTTGCATTCTCAACGATTATCGGATGGGGACTTTACGGAGCTCGCTGCATTGAATTCTTATTCTCTGCAAAAGTTATCCGCCCATTTATGATCGCCTATTCATTAGTGGCAATCATTGGTGCAACTGTAGATCTGGGACTTCTCTGGAGTATTGCTGAGACATTCAACGGTCTCATGGCAATCCCCAACTTAATTGGTGTATTCCTGCTTTCAGGAACCGCCATTACACTTACAAAAGAGTATTTCGCACAGAAATGATAAAAACAGTCTGGAGAGTTTTCTTCAGGCTGTTTATTAGTTTACCTGATGCTTGATGTTAGGTTATTGTTCAGACCCTTGCATAGGGCATTAGTAAAAATGACGAATTTTAAATTTTTTTATTGATGTTATGTACTGTTTTTTATCCGTCATTTTTACTTTATCCACAACCACCCGGATTCGCTTTTTTGCGGCTTTTCCCTTATAATGTGTATATAGATTTCAACGATTTCAGGAGGGAAGTGAGTGGACATTGAACTTATTCTATTCACTTCCCTTTTGTATTTCATCAGGAGAAAGCAGGCATAGAATATTTTTACCATAAAAATGTGATGATCCAACTATGATCTGACAGAAAAATAACAGATTAAAATATAAATCAGCTGTTCTTTAAGTGAAAATGTTTTCAGTACTTCGTTCTTCCATACATCTTCAGGATAAACATCGCCCAGATAAGTATCCCGTCCACAGTACAGTCCATAAAGAAGCAGCCTTTTTCCCTCTCGGACAGCCTCCGGTTCCATGATTAGTCCCCAGCGAAGCTGATCCATCAGATGAAGATAAAGAGACACACATAAAACCAGATTGCTGTTTCTGTTTCGCGATAGAAGTATTCCTTCCAGCTCAGAAGCTTTCTTAAAACTAATATTGTATGCATGAAAAAGAATCTCATGCTCTGTATAAAAATCCCACAGAGTTCCCGGGGTGATTCCATATCTGCCAGTACGAACAAGAACCTGAAACTGTCTCGGACCACAGGCAGCTGTCTGTTTCATCAGGGCATGTTTTACTGCCATACGGACTGCCCTGCCAATCAGCTCTCCAAGCTTGGAATGTCCGGAGGCATCGGTAAGTGTCAGCTCTCCCTCCATAGCCGAGGCAATCACCATTCCGTCAGTACCAGAACCTGTCGCGATTTCTTCTGAATAACAGCTTCCAAGTAAGAGATGTGAAACGGCCGCTGCTTTTGCCTCCGAAGCAATCATCATTGAGCGGACCATGGCTGCCTCTGTAACATTCTGATTGATATAGATAAAAACATTGATCGTACCGGGTGGCAGCATCTCGTAAGCGCCGTTTCTTTCATAGTAAGAAGAAGGATCTCCCGGACACATTCCGTTTGAATCAATTCCCCCTGTAACAGCAGCAGTCACGGATAACTCCTGATAACAGATTTTCTCAACAGCACACAGTTCAGTCCATGCCGCTGTGCTGAGTGCGGTTGCTGTCTGCGGATCAATTCCCAGCTCTTTTGTATGAATGTTCAGGTCTTCCTCATAGGTGTTTCCAAGCATTTCACATTCATAGGCACCATTCATGCAATTGATATTTAAAGCATGCGTGAGATGAGCAGTGATCCCGCCATTAAGAGGACTGGTGCTAAGAACCCTTGTTTTTCCCGGAAAAGAAAAAACAGTACATCCCTTCTTTTGAAAATAAGTAAAAGTATCATTCATAAACATTCCTCTTTTTTGTCTGTTCAATACAGATTTTGTTGTTATTAGGAAAAGTATTCTACTTTGAATCCTGACTGCTGGCAGTATCTGTCTACTTTAGAACCTTTATAACAGCGGATCGTAGCCGCTTTGTTGATGATCCATTCCCCGATAAATTCAGGATCATGGCGAATCTCCAGATACTGCAGGCGGTTACATCCATGAAAGATCCATTTTCCAAGGTATCTGACATTGGGCGGAATCACCACAGAGGTCAGATTACAGCACTTAAAAAAAGCACTCTCATCAAGAACTTCCAGCGAATCAGGCAGCTGCAGCGAATCCATTCCGCAGAAATAGAAAGCCTGCTTTCCGATAACCCTTAAATCCCCCCCCCGGAAAAGAAATACAACTCAGTTTCTTACATTTATAAAAAGCCCTGTCATCGATTTCTTCCAGAGAGGCAGGGAAAACAACTTCCGTAAGAGTAGCGCATTCTGAAAAGGCATTCGGACCGATAAATGTCAGTTTGCTGTTCGGGGCGAACTCCAGACTGTTCAGTTTTCGGCCATTGTTAAATGCATTTTTTGGAATACTGGTAAGGCTGGCGGGAATTTTGACTTTTTTCAGAGAAATGCAGTCTGAAAATACCCCTATGCCAAGTTTTTGCAGATGTTCAGGAAGCTCTATTCTGCTTAACCGGGAACATCCCTGAAAGGCTTTGTTTCCAATCTGTTCCATTTCATAGGGAAATACCACAGAACGAATATCAGGTCTGTTAAAAAAGGTTTCTGCTGAGATAGAGCGGCAGTTTTGTGGAAGTTCCATATTCTTCTCAATATACTGTCCGCAGTTACGACGCGTAAGTGTCAGAGAATTTGACATAAAAAAATACTCCTTTGCTGATAGACAATGTTGTTTTCTCTGCATGGGAGTAGTATGGACTATGATAAAAATAACAAGGTACCGATAACTGCTGGTGTTCTATATTCCTTAAAAGGAACAGAGAAAACATATGTAAGGATGATACTTCTGTAAAAAAGAGAACACTAAAGAAGATCACCCTTCCATTTCCTATTGCGTGTAGTTAATGGCGGCAGTTTATAGCAGGTATTCTGACTCACGCAGTAACGCCATGTCTCTCCTTCTCGCATAACGATGCAATGGATATGAGATATGGCTGCACGTATACAGCAGCACGACTGTTCAGGATTCTGACCTGATTCCCTCTTAGCTGAAAGTCCGACATTTCTATACCGTGACTGACAGAACTAAAAACCGGTAATTGTCAATGAATGTTCGATTAAATTGTATTATACACTTTTTTGGAGAAAAGACAACAAATTTTTTGAGGGGGAGACAAAATCAGGGAGGGGACGCGCAGGGAAAGCGTTTCTTTTCTGTGCGCTGGTTATTGGATGTGTGGGGATTTGTATGATTTGCAGGTAATGTTTTTGGTTTTGAAATAGTAGTTGAATAGTAATTGAACAGTAATGTGTGAAATAGTGCTTGATTTTTGAAACAGCGTATTTTAGACTATAGATTATAGTGAAAATCTTATATTACTCGTGCCAGGTCTGGCGGTTCATAACGGGTTTCTCTGGCGTTCGCCGACATTTTCACAAAGATAATTTAAATTTTATAGTGGTAAAGCAAACGTTCCTGAATATTATAACATTCTGCCCGTTGGCTTTGCCTGAACGGGAGGTGGGAATAAAACAGTTCATGGTTGATTAAGGGTTGTTTTGGAGGTTCTCAAAGCTCTGGGAAAATGTTATAATAAGGAGGAATTAAATGAACAATACGATTTTTGATGATGTGTTCCGCACAATGGTTGAAAAGATACCACGGCTGGTTATACCATTGATCAATGAAGTGTTTCATACATCCTATCCGGAAGATGTAGAGATCACGCAGCTTCGCAATGAGCACCAGCAGGCGGACGGGGAGGTCATCACGGATTCCTGTCTTCTGATCGGGAAGAAGATGTATCATATTGAATGTCAGAGTACGGATGATACGACAATGGCAGTGCGTATGATAGAGTATGACTTTGCGATTGCTATTGAATATGCGGCAAAGCAGGGACGAAGGTATGAGATAGAGTTCCCGAGATCCTGCGTGTTGTTTTTGAGAAGTTCGGGGAATACGCCGGATTTTCTGGAAACGAATGTGATTTTTCCGGATGGGAGAAAGCAGATGTACCGCGTACCAACTGTAAAAATGGCTGATTATACAGCGGAAAGTATTTTTGAGAAAAATCTGCTGATGCTGCTTCCGTTTTATATCATGAGATATGAGAAAAGAGCCCATGATATGAGGGAGAATCCCCGGTTATTTCAGACATTGTTGAATGAGTATGAGGAGATACGTGTAAAGCTTGAAAAGGAACTGACAGGATCTGGAAGGTCGGAATTATATACGGATCTGATAAAACTGATTGTAAAAATCTCGGACTATATCTTCCAGGATGAAGAGAAGATCCAGAAAGGGATAGGTGATGCTATGGGTGGAAAAGTTTTGGAACTGGAATCGGAAAGGTTAAGAGCGGAAGGGGAAGCACGTGGCAAGGCGATTGGCGAATCTATTGGAGAAGCGCGTGGCAAAGCAATTGGCGAAGTCAGAGGAGAAGAACGCCTTAGTGTTTTGATTAATAAACTTATTCTTGATAAGAGAAATGATGAGATTCAGATCGTAGTGACAGATGCTAAAAAGCGCAGGCAGTATTATGATGAGTATGGACTCTAGAACAGAGGTGTGGAAGATCATTCCTTTGATTTGTATATTCCGCATTGTGGAGATTCTGTAAAAGAGTGTTTTCTCAGACGTATTCCGGGGATAATAAGGGAAGTAATTATTTGTAATCGGGATATTGACAAATTATGGACAAAATGTTAAGATGGTTTCGTAAAAAACGAATAGCGTTTAGCGCACATGTACAGCTCATTACTACGGTAATGATTGAAGAATCGTTGGGTGAGAATCCCAAACAGGGCTTTCGTCCCTTGTAGTATATTCAGTCTGCAATTCACTGTATTCTTGTAGAAGTATTCATAAGGGATACTTTAATATAAAGGATAGGAGTGGATTCTTGGTTTGTACATTGATATTCCCTGCCGAATCCGGCAGGGATTTTTTTTGCACTTTGATAACAGAATATCGGAAGTAACGTTATCTCTTTATCTTTAGCTTTTGGAAATCCGGTGAGATACCGGTACGGTCTCATCCCCACTGTAATAAGGACGAACACTGCGAAGCCATTGGAAATTATTTCTGAGAAGGGCAGTAAGTAGGTTAGAGTATGTCTGAAAAATACTCTGGAACTTTAAGTCAGGAGACGGACTTTAGTAAAAATAAAAAACAAATATCTGTAGGCATAACGGAGGTTTATTTTTTATACCCTTTCTTATGGAAAACAGGTATCAAACGTGGTCTGAAAAGGCTGCGAAATGATATATTTTGCAGGATAACCTGCAAAAAAATAATACATTTAATTAAGGAGGAAACAAAATGAACATGAAAGTAAGAAAAAGCGTGATTGCATTCTTAATGGCAACAACAATGGTAGGAAGCACAGCAGTACCGGCTATGGCAGATACAGTAACTGCAAAAGTGTCTATAAAGACAACTGGTTTAACAGGAAAAAATAGTGCGTCACCAGACATTGTGCCAGAAAAAGTTGTTACAGTAACAAATTCCAACGGTTCTGTTACTGCACTAGATGTTCTGAAAGCAGTTTCGGGATCTGATACTGAAACAAAAGAGACTTTAAATGGTAAAACTTATCATTATCAAGGAGTTTTAAGTTGGTATGATAGTCAGTATGGAAATTATATTCCAGCTGTTAAAATGGAAAATCATGCTAATAGCGATTTAGGGAAAGTATTTGCAGATGATGGTACAGCAAATAAAACAGCAAACTCTCTTGCTAACGGAAGAGGAAAATATTTCAAATTATCAAATCTTAATACAACAGAAACAGAAAGCATGAAGGTTACAAAAAATTCAACCTGGAACAATATAGTACATAAAACAGATTGGCTTTCTGAGAAAGACTATAATAATTATTCAGGTTGGATGACTATTATTGATGGTAATACAGATAACTTAGGTGTTGATACTGTACTTTCCGACACTAAAGAACACACTGTATGCTTAGATTTTTCTATGATGATGGGATTAGATCTTGGATTTTCCAGTTATGTTCAGCAGGGAGATCAGTGGATTCAGGTTCCGGGTTGGAAATAAAGTAAATTTTAATAGCAAATAAAAAGATGAAGATACTAATGCTTTATAAAGTTTCACTTTATAAAGCATTAGTTCTTCGTCTTTTTCATATTATTTTAATTTTAGGGTGTAAATAGATATGAAGAAAAAGAAAAAAGAAAAAAAAATCTTATATCAGTTAATATTCTCAGCTTTTCTATTATTTAGTAATGCCTATCTTGTAAAAGCTAATTCAGATATATTATCACAAGATTCAACAGGGAAATACTGTATTAATACAGAACAAGATTATTATAATTTTATCGAAAATATACAAAATTATAATAATAAAACGGTTATACTATGTAATGACATTGACATTTCAGATGTTCCAGAAGCAACATCTAGTTTTGGCGGCATATTGAACGGAAAAGGACACACCATTACATATGCTTCAAAAGAAGCAAAAGAAAACATTGCTGTATTTCCTTTTCGTATAAATGACAATGGAATTGTAGAAAATATAAATGTACAAATTGATGAATCATATGCATATAATAGCGAAACAGATGAATTTCAAACTGTCTTTTCGCGATGTGATGGAATTGCAAAAGGAATAACAATTAAAGGAAACGTAACTTGTATTTATGACGATGAAGATACAGATGTTTATATAGGTGCAATCGAGGGAAACGGAACTTTAATGGATTCTTCCATAGCAATAACTTACGATTTGCAGAGTGAAAAAACAATCGAAGAAATAGCTGACGATATTGTTGATAATGATTTATCATTTGAATTTTGTCAATTAGGAACAATTAATACTGGAATAACTTACCAAAATTGTATAGGATATGGACAGTATTCGGAAGCAATAAAGTCATTAGCAGATGAACTGGAACCCAAAATAAAAGATAATACATGGGGATATCTATGTGTTTCATTTACACGAAAAAGTTTTTTTAGTACGTCAGCAAGTGCAACCAATTGTTATTATGATAAAGAAAATATGCCAGACATTAAAATCATGTCTGAATATATTACAAATAGAGATAATAATAAAGAGTTTCCTAATTATGCTGATTTTGGCAAAACTACGTCTGAAATGAAAAACCAGGGAACTTATGAAGGGTTTGACTTTAATAAAAAATGGACTATTTCCCCAGAAGATAATAATGGCTATCCATATTATAATCCACAAACCGAAGAAATAACTCTTAAAGTTCAGGCTTCCACTGAACCTAAAGTATGGAGTACAAGCGTACCCAGAGATTATAATCGTTTTGTTGATTATGCTAAAAATTATCATTTCCCATATCAAGTAGATATTATAAATGGTGAAAAAAAGAATATTTACGATGACGGTAATAATAATGTTGTAAATGTGATAGGTGTAAAATTTACAGATTTAACTGATGAACAACAATCTATTATTGAAAAATATGGTATAGAAGTAGTTTTGCCATCTGATGATGTAAAGAAAGATATAAAATCTGCTACAATTGATACGAGTTTTTTAGGCGAACGTCCATTAAGCGTAGAATGGATTAATATGCCTATTTTGAAATTTAAAGATGGAAAAGAAGCACAAGCAGAAGAAGATGGGTATAGTTTCAAAGTTGAAGTAGTTGACGGTACTGGTGAAGTTGTAGACAATGGAGCTAAGGGAAACTCAAGTAATCCAAGTAATTGGCCATCTTACTATGAAAAAGCTAAAAAGGCTTGTAACATTATTATGAACTATTGCCAAAATAAAAATGCCTTTGGATCTAAAGAATCCCCATCCTATGAAAATACAGATATTTGGGCCATTTTTACAGCAGCTAGATGCGGCTATATTCCATATGGAGATACAAATTATTTTGACAAATGGTTTGCAAATACCAAAGAGTATTTGCAGTTACTTAAAAATCAGGGAACTGATGTTTCTCAATGGAAGACAACAGAACTTTCAAAATTAATTTTAGCTATTGAAGCTATTGGATATGATCCAAGGGACATTTCGTCTGTAGACCTTCTTTCGGCAGTTGGATTAAGAAAAAGCACAGAACTTACTTATACAACTGTATATGCTATTAATGCAATAAAAGCAGGTGGGTATACCGCTGACACTTTTAAAGATACAGAACTTAACCAATGGGCACATGATACAGCAAAAGCTTTGTCAAATGCCGAAGACAAAATTTTTGCAAATGCCGACAATACCATGGGATGGCAGCCACTTATTTTCTGGTACAAAAAGCCTGGTTACGATGATGTAACAGAAGCTGTAGACAAGGCATTACATAAGCTTCCAGCAATTGCACAACGTTCAACAGGTTCATTCTGTACACCAGGATTTGAAACAGGATGTATGTCTTATGGAAACAACGCATGGAATGATGCACAGGCAATGCTTTTTGCAGGAACGTTTGGTGTAAATGTTTTAGATTCTTCCAGTGGATATACTAAGAATGGAAACAATATTCTTGATGCATTCTTTGATCTGGTAGATGTAGATGGTGTTTTTGACGGAAGTATTCATGGATTCACAAATTATGATGTTCCGCAGATTGCACGTGGTCTGGATGCATTTATCAGACAATATGAAAAAACATCCAGCTTCTGGGAATTTACAGACGTAACTGTTCCAACAAAAAAAGTTAACAACATGATCCTTGCCCTTAACGATGACAGTACGAAAAAGCAGATCAAAGAAGCGAGAGACGCTTACGAAGCATTAGACGAAACTCACAAGGCAATCTTTAACAAGGATACACTTAGAAAGCTTCTTGCAGCAGAGACTGGTTCAGGTAATTCTATTGAAAAAGCTATGGCAGCCATTAATGCGATTCCGGCAGCGGATAAGCTGACACTGGATGACAAGGCGGCTGTAGAGAAGGCAAGAACTCTTTATGATTCACTGAATGATGAAGAGAAATCTGTAATTACAAATTACTCTAAGCTGACTGAAGCAGAGGCTAAGATCAGAGAACTTGAGAAACAGCAGGAGCAGAAAGATAAGGATAAGAAAGCAGTAGAGAAGGTTATCGCTGATATTGATGCGCTTCCTTCTTCTTCTGAACTGACTCTTGATCCGTATGTTCTGCAGCTTCTTGACCGCGTACAGGCAGAGTACAATGCTCTTACAGATGCGCAGAAAGCTCTGGTTACGAATTACAGTACGTTACAGTATCTGAGAAATCTGATTCCTGATCTGAAGGCTGCGGCTGCAGTTGTTGATAAGATCAAGGCAATCGGCGAGGTTACTTCCGATAATTATCTGAAGAAACAGGCTCTTGTAGTGGAAGCCAGAACGGCTTATGATGCCCTGACAGCAGATCAGAAGAAGCGTGTGACAAACTATGCAGAGCTTGAAAAAGCGGAGTTGTTTATCAGCAGACAGAGTACGGATGAGAAGGTTGCTTATGTGATCTCCTTTATCGATGAACTGAATATCACTACTTCATCTTCAGGTGCTCTTTCTGACGGACCTCTGAGACTGACAGAGAAGAATAACAATGTTCCGACAGAGAAAATCTGGAATGACTGGAAGGCTTATGTGGTAAATGCAAGAGCATTGTATGATACGCTTGATGACCAGCAGAAAGCCCAGGTTACAAATACAGCTTCTCTGGAGAAAGCAGAAGGTTATATTTACCAGCTGAAAGCCGATGCGCTCAAGGCAATGCTTAAAGCACTCCCGGATGCGCAGACAGTACGAGGATATGAGGCACCTCAGCCGACTACAGTTCCATCAGCACAGGAGGCAGCTTCTGTTGAAGAGGAACAGGCGGTACCGGCACAGTCTGAGGGATCTGATTTCTCAGATGGAAGTGCGGACGCATTCAGCAGTGATGAAGTTGATGAGCAGGCAGCTGAGACAGTGGATATCCCTCAGGCAGAATCAGCTGAAGATACTGAAGATGTCCAGACAGATGTTGATTTCTCCTCTGATGAAGAAGTTCCGGCAGCAGGTGATACCTCTAAGCGTGAACTTACAGAAGCAGAGCTGAAACAGATTGCAGAAGCCAAGAATGCTTATGACAGATTAACAGAAACAGAAGAGAAGAAATTCAGAAGCGAGAACACCGCACTGGTTGAGAATATGGAGAAGCTTCTTGCCATGGCACTGACTTATGAGAAAGGCCAGAGTGCATATCAGCAGTTCTTCGCAGATGAAGCAGCACAGATTTATGCAACAGTAAAAGATCACCCGGTAGACAGAGATTCCTACGCAGATGTTAAGGCTTTCCTTGACCGTTATGCTAAGGATTATCAGGGACAGGAAGATGCCATGGCAGGCCTGAAAGTCAAAGTCGGCAGTCAGGAGATGACTTTTGCAGAGGTTATCGCAGCACTGACGGCACAGGCTGACAAGGCAGGTAAGGACATTTCAGATGCACAGCAGGCAGATGAGTGGATCAGCAATCTTCCGACTGCTGTTACCAAAGAGAACATTGCAAATGTAGAAGCAGAGCTTGCAGCACTTCAGAAGCTGATCGACGGCATGAGTGTGGAAGGCAAGTCCTATATGTGGAATGCGAAGCAGTTAGGGCTGATCAAGACGATCGTGGCAGATTACCACATTGAACTTGCGGGCAAACAGGGTGCATTTAAGGCAGATATGCCTGCAGATCTTCAGACAAAGGCAATCAACTATAAGACTGTCCAGATCAGCTGGAGCAGCGTGGATAACGCAGACGGATACATGGTATACCGCAGAACAGCAGACAGCGGATGGAAGAAGATCGCATCCCGGGTAACAGATATTTCCTATAAGGATCAGAAAGCAGTTACAGGAACAACCTATTATTATACTGTTAAGGCGTACTCTTACGCATGGGGCGAGATGACTGTAAGCAGCTATGACAAAGATGGTGTTGCAGGAAAAGCCAGACTTGGCAAAGTAAAGATTGCTACGGCAAATTCTGAAAGCTACAGTACGATCCGCGTAACATGGAATAAGGTTTCCGGTGCAAATGGATACAGAGTATACCGTTCCACTTCAAAGGATGGCAAGTATACAGCGATTGGTTCCACTGCAAAGAACAGCGCAGTTACATTCCTAGATAAGAAAGCAGTTACCGGTAAGACTTATTATTACAAAGTACGTGCTTACCGCAATGTAAGCGGAAAGAAAGTATACGGAAGCTATTCAGCAACAAAGAAAGCAAAGGCAGTACTTTCTGCTCCGACCCTGTCCGCAGGCTCAACTTCAAAGACAGCAGTGCTTGAATGGAGTAAGGTAAAGGGTGCCGATGGCTATCAGGTATATGCCAGCGATTCCCAAAATGGTACCTATACCCGCATAAAGATCACCAAAGGTACAGGTGCGACAGACGAGAGCCTCCTCACCGGAAAGACCCGTTACTATAAAGTACGTGCTTACAGAAAAGTAAACGGAAAAGCAGTTTATGGCTCTTTCTCAAAGATTAAAAAAGTAACTGTTAAATAATAAAATCAGTATGCAGTGTGTTATCAACACACTGCATACCCCAAAAGAAGATAAGAGAATGAAAAAAGCATTTATAATTATAATTTTATGTATGATTTTGCAAATTTTTACAGTTACTGTATATGCAAATGATAGCAATGTAAATATTGTAAGCGCTGATAATTATGAATCACGGGAATTTAATCAATGGAAGCGCGCTAAGTATAATTTTTCATTTAATGTATCTACCGAAAAGAAAACTATAAAGGCATTATGTAGTGCTGTGTTAACTGCAACTGGAACAGCAATTGGAGCGGGAATTTCTTCTTATGCGAGTGATTGTATAGAGGAACATTACAGTAAATTCAAAAAAAAGGGATATGGTACTTCAATTACAGCTATGTATGGTTCAAAATTGCGCGTGATTATATCAATATATTCAGATTCAGCAAGAACAAAATTAGTTTCTGAATATAAAATGTCTACAGATTCCTATCCTGTATAATTTATATATATGAATAAAATAAAAATATTTTTGCTGACTATTTCATTAATGTTTTTGGCGAGCCTGGCAGCTATATTTATATCAAGAGAATTTATATTCCACAATAAAATTTCAGATTTGAGCTGCCTGTTAAACATATGGAAAGATACTTATGGATGGAATTTTCTGATAAATGTAATAATCGCTCTGATAATTGCTGCAAAATTTGGAAAGAATGATACAAAAAAATAAGGCAGATGTCCTTTCTACCTGCTATATGACAGGGGGGAGAGTCATCTGTCATTTTGTAATTTCAGGAATTGCGGGTGCTATTTTACCCGGATGTAATTTTTTAGATTAAAAACGCGGAGGAAACAAATGAATAAACAATGGATGGCACTGCTTCTCAGTACAGGAATTGCTGTGACCGCATGTCCTGTACCCGCAGCCCAGATGCCACCGGCTGAGCAGATACACGGGGAGGCAGAAGAAACTTCTGTCCCTGTACAGCATGATGATTCTGACGACAGAGAAACTGCGAATGAATTCCAGTCTGACACCGAACCATCTCAGTCAGAGACAGACGATGGCGCGGCCGGAAATGAAGAAGAAAATAATGAAGCCGGTGAAGAAAAGCTGGATATACCAGCCATGATTTCCTGTATTCAGGAAGCAGCGGCGCTCGAAGAAATTGATCTGTCCTCAGAAACGGTCTCGAAGTTCTTTCTTGCCAGTGACACCTATGACAGTCTGACAGAAGAGGAGCAGGCAGAAATTGATGCCGGAGTCAAAGAGACTCTTGAAACTGTCCGAAACCGTATTGCGGCACTGATTTCTTCTGACAGTGGAGTGACCGCCACGGGAAATCCCTGGTATGTGCAGACCCATGTGCAGGAGAACCCGGATCAGGAACAGACTATACAGGAGCTCTCCGAAGCATATCCGGGGACTCTTCCACAGCTTCTTTATGATATAAATATTTCCTATACGGATATCCGTACAGGAGAAAGCTATCAGCCAATGACGATGATCTCTCTGACATTTCCTGTCCCGGATGGATATGAGAGTCTGACGAAACCGAGGGTTCTTAGAAGTACCGGGGATTCGTTTATGGAACTGACCCCTCAGACGACAGAAGATAACCGCTTCTATCTGGACAGTGCCAGAACTTTAAACCATCTGATCATTGCTGACTTCCCCGCAGGACTTCAGGGAATCTCTCTTAACAGTAAATCCGTTAAGATCAACCGGGGGCAGAAATACACCCTGAAGGTGGTCCCGGTACCGGAATCGGTTACGGAAGAGTATACAGTGACATGGAAAAGCAGTGACACTTCTGTTGCGAAAGTAAGCAAAAAGGGAGTTGTCACAGCAGTAAAGAATGGCAAAGCTACGATTACCGCTTCTGTAACACAACACCCGGAAATGACGGCCTCCTGTAAGGTAACGGTCATGCAGGGAGCAAATGCCCTGAAGAAATCGGTCAGTCAGGTTATGGCAGAGACCAGCGCCTATATGCGTGCAACAGATACCAATCCTTCTGTTGGCAGCGAATGGTATGTGCTTGGACTGGCGAGAGGCGGTTTAAGCCTGAAGGAGAAATATTTCTCTACCTATTATAATCACACGGCAAATTATATCGAGGAAAAGAAGGGAATCCTTACCAATACTTCCAAATATACAGAGTATTCCAAGAGAATCCTGGTCCTGACCTCAGAGGGGAAGGATGCCCGCAATGTGGGTGGTTACAATCTATTTCAATATATCTCTGATTTCAGCCTTGTGAAGGAACAGGGATTAAACGGTCCGATCTGGGCACTCCTTGCCCTTAACTGCCACCCGGAATATTCTTTCCCGGAGAACCCGTCTGCGAAGGAGCAGAATTCGGAATCTGCGCTGGTGAATTTCCTGCTGCAGAGTGAACTCCCGGGTGGCGGATGGACGCTGATGGGAAGTAATGCGGATTCTGATATTACCGGCATGACACTGCAGGCGCTGGCACCGTATTATCATAAATCAGGTTATGAGAATGTGACTGCTGCCATTGACAGAGGGCTGAATAAATTGTCGGAAATGCAGAATGACAGCGGTGGATATTCCACGATGGGTGTGGAGACAGAGGAGTCCTGTGCACAGATCATCACGGCTTTATGCAGCCTTGGGATTGACCCGGAGACGGATTCGCGTTTCATCAAGGGCGGCCACTGGACAATAGAGAATCTTCTTTCCTATCATATCGATGGAAGTGGATTTATGCATGTAAAGGCGGGTGCCGGAAATAACGGCGGGGCGGCAGCAGGCACTCTGGACGGGATGGCTACGGAGCAGGGATATTACGCACTGGTTGCCTACCAGCGCCTGAAGGATGGCAAGACGAGCCTTTATGATATGTCAGATGTGAGTATCAAAAAAGGTGGCAAGGGAGATGGTTCCGGTACCGGTCTGAAAGAACCCACGCCGATTCCTACCCCGACGCCGGTTCCTGCCACAACACCGTCAGGCGGCAATACGAAAACGCCGGGTGGATCCGGGAAATCTCTGGGTGGTAAGTCTTCCGGCAGCAAAAGCTCCACGGGTTCCGAAAGCTCAGGAAAGGATAGTGGCTCCGGTTCAAAGGATTCTAAAAACAGTAAATCAAAGAACAGTAAGTCATCAAAGGATAAGAATTCCGGCGGCTGGGATTTCGAAGCAGAGCCTTATACAGAGTCGGAAGAGACTTCACAGATGGATACCGGTGAGGATGGATATCAGGAAACTGCCGGGGAGAGTGGAACCGGAAGTCTGACCTCAAAGAAGAAAGAATATGGTATGATCTTTGGTTTTGCGGCAGGCGGTGCTCTGGCGGGAGGACTGGCAGGCAGCGGCATTAAGGCCGGAGTGAGGGCTCTTATTAAGAAGCGGAGGAAGAAGAAATGAGGATAAAGAAAAAGGGACTTGCCCTGTGGCTTGCACTGTTTCTGGGGGTAAGTTCGCTCTCAGGTTGTGGCGGCGGGGATGACGGCATGACACAGCTTTCCGAAAAAGGAGCTGAGATCTTAAACAGCACGGAGGAAGATTCTGATACAGATGTGGAACCTTTGAAGCAGAAAACAAAGCTTCCTGAGGACGGAATCATCACCCAGGCACAGATGGAAACGATCGCCGGAAAGGACGAAAAGTATTATTTTACCGGAAAAACGGACAGCGGGATCAGTTATAAATGGACTTACAATGGAAGCCAGATTCAGAATCCGGTGGAGCAAAAACTTCTGGTACAGTGCAGTGAAGATGGAACAGAAGAGGTAAAGAAGCTTGCCAATGATGCGCCTTATGCGTTGAAAGTCACACTGGAGAAGATGAATCTGGCAGCGCCTGCGAAGCTGACCCTGAATCTGAAAGAAAAATGGGACGCGGATAAGGTTCTTTACTGTCTGGAAGAAGAGGGAAAGCTTTATCAGCTTGATACTGCAAAGATTACTACCAGAGAAACCGGAAAGAAAAAAACAGAGCGCACAACACTTACCTTTAACGTGACTAAGACAGGAGGAGATTTCTATCTGATCGGCGGTTCTACCACAGGTGAATCTACGGATGAATCCGACGACAAATCCAAGGGCACTGCTGATAATAAGGATACACAAAACGGTGAAAATTCCACTGGAAGTTCTGGCGGTCAGTCCAGCACAGATGGAAATACCAGTTCCGGACAGACAGACTCTTCCGGCGATGGAACAGGCAATACAGACACTTCCGGTGGCGATGACAGCTCAGATACAGCCATGACCTGTACTTTCTCTATCGAGTGTTCTACGATCCTGAATAACTGGGATGATCTGAAAGAGTCCAAGGCAGAATTTGTGCCTGCGGACGGCTGGATCCTGTATCCTTCGGAGGTGGAGTTCTATGAGGGGGAGACGGTATTTGATGTGCTGAAGCGTGTATGTAATCAGGCCGGTATTCAGATGGAGTCGGAGTGGACACCTATGTATAACAGTTATTATGTATCCGGTATCAATAACCTGTATGAGTTTGACTGTGGCAAGGATTCCGGATGGATGTACTGTGTCAACGGCTGGTATCCGAATTATGGCTGCTCGAAATATACGCTGGAGGACGGCGATACGGTAGAATGGCGTTATACCTGCAATCTTGGCAGGGATGTGGGGGATCAGTATTATGACTGATGCTTTTTCCAGGTGCCATCCTGTTTTAAATTTCTTTTATTTTGCCGTGGTGCTGGGGTTTACCATGTTTATCCAGCACCCGGTTTACCTGGCAGTCTCTTTTGTGGCTGCCACAGCTTACTCCATGTGGCTTAACGGAGTAAAGAAGGTTCTGAAAATCAATTTTCTTCTGACGCTACCGAGTCTCCTTATCGTGGCACTCTTAAACCCGATGTTTAACCATTACGGAGTCACACCGCTTCTTTATATAGAAAGCAGCGGAAACTGGGTTACGCTGGAGGCAATGGTATATGGAATCGTTCTGGGATGTGTACTTTTTATTATGATTTTGTGGTTCTCCTGCTATAACCAGATCATGACAAGTGATAAATTTATCTATCTTTTTGGCAGGATTATCCCTGCGATGTCTCTGATGCTGTCTATGGCGCTTCGGTTTGTGCCTCACTTTATGGCCCAGCTGAAGGTGATTCGCAATGGACAGAAATGCGTGGGGATGGATGTGAGCAATGGCAAATGGTTTAAGAAGATCCGTTATGCGTTAAATATGGTGTCCATTCTTGTCACATGGGCACTGGAAAATGCGATTGAGACGGCTGATTCCATGAAAAGCCGTGGCTATGGGTTAAGAGGACGTACGGCTTTTTCTATTTACCGTTTTAACAGAAGGGATAAACTACTGGGAACTATGCTTGTCGGGCTTTGTGTGATTTTCGGATATGGATGTTACCGGGGAGCTGCTTTTGCACAGTACAATCCCAGAATCCTGCTTGCCGGTTTTACTGTTTTCGGAAGGGTTCCGAAGCAGTCGTGCAGTCCGCTGCTGGCTGCTGTCACATTTGTCAGCTTTGGTGTGTTCTGTTTTCTGCCGCTGATTCTGGATCTGTGTGAGGAATCTGCCATGAAGAAAAGCAGAAGCCACGTACAGGGAGAGATGGCAGTGACCTACAGAAAGATTTATGAAGATATGGAAGGAGAAGCGAGATGAAGATAATAGAAGTGAGAGATTTTTCCTTCCGTTATGCGAATGGCAGCAGGGAGTCACTGTCTCATGTGTCACTGGATGTGGAGGAGGGTACCTTTAATGTGCTGTGCGGTAAGAGTGGCTGTGGCAAGAGTACGCTGCTTCGCCAGCTGAAGTCGGATCTGGCTCCTTTTGGCAGCAGTTCCGGGAAAATCTGTTATTATGGGCGGGATTTAAAGGAAGTCGGCCACCGGCAGCAGAGCCAGGAAATCGGCTATGTACTGCAAAATCCCGAAAATCAGATCGTGACAGATAAGGTGTGGCATGAGCTTGCGTTCGGTCTGGAAAGTCTGGGATATGATACGCCTACGATCCGTCTGAGAGTGGCAGAGATGGCGAGCTATTTCGGGATTCATCAGTGGTTTTATAAGAATGTCTCGGAGCTGTCCGGAGGGCAGAAGCAGCTTTTAAACCTGGCGGCGATCATGGCTATGCACCCGAAACTTCTGATTCTGGATGAACCGACTTCTCAGCTTGATCCGATCGCGGCTTCTGATTTTCTGGAAACGGTGAGAAAGATTAACCGGGATATCGGCACTACCATAATTCTGACGGAGCACCGGCTGCAAGATGTCATCCCATGGGCGGACAGGGTATATGTGATGGATAAGGGCAGTCTGCTCACGCAGGGGGCACCACGGGAAATCGGTGAGTTTCTGAAGAGGGAACATCATGGAATGTTTCTGTCCATGCCGGTTCCCATGCAGGTCTATGCAGAGGTAGAAAATAATCTGCCATGTCCGCTGACTGTAAGAGAGGGAAGGAACTGGATCACACAGGTGATGGCAGCAGCTTCTGATACAGTTTCTGTTTGTGAAGAAATTTATTTTTGTAAAAATAAACAAAAACTGCAAAAAAAGCTGAATACAGTCAGAGATAAACTGCTGCCTGGTTCCAAAAGCTCTATGCCACCGGCTATTGAGGTAAAGGATGTGTGGTTTCGTTATGAAAAAGACGGAAAGGATGTTGTGCAGGATCTGAACCTGGAAGTAAAGCAGGGAGAATTTTATGCGCTTGTCGGTGGAAACGGAACGGGGAAAAGTACGACTTTATCGCTGATCAGTCGTGTCCGTGCTCCCTACAGAGGCAAGATTCTCCTGAATGGGATTGATATCCGCAGGTATACGGATACCCAGCTTTACAGAGGGTATCTGGGTGTGCTGCCACAGAATCCCCAGAGCATGTTTATCAAGAAGACAGTCCGGGAGGATCTGTATTCTATCATCGGTGGGGCAAAGGAGAAGAAATCTTCCGAATACACTGCCAATATGAGGAAGGCAGAGGCAATCGAGGGAATCGTAAGTCTGACCAGACTGGAAGGACTGCTTGACCGTCATCCGTATGATTTAAGCGGTGGAGAACAGCAGCGTCTTGCACTGGCTAAGGTTCTGCTGTTGCAGCCGAGGCTTCTTCTGATGGATGAACCAACGAAGGGGCTGGATGCAGAATATAAACAGGAACTGGGAGACATTTTAAAGAAGCTCAAAGCTCACGGGATCACTATCTTTATGATCTCGCATGATGTGGAGTTTGTCGCAGAATATGCAGACAGGGTCGGCCTGTTCTTTCAGGGAAATGTGGTGACGTGTAAGAGTGCAAGGGATTTCTTTGCGGGAAACAGCTTTTATACGACTGCTGCCAATCGCATGGCAAGGCATTATTTTCCTGATGCTGTTACCGGAAAGGAGGTGGCTGCGTGCTTGAAGGCAAGGCTTTAGACCAGTTTATGGACCGTTTCTTCGGGGATTCCTGTGCACAGAGCCTGCCCGGGGAAGAGGAATCCGGACAGGAATTAGAGGAATATGAACTGAAAGAGGATGGAATCATTATCCAGCCGATCCATAAAGGAAAGATTGAGAAGCGTACCTGGATTGGTCTGATTATGTTTCTGGCTTTTGTTCCGCTGGTGCTTTTTATCCTGGTTCATAAGTTTCATGGTAAGCATGATGTAGTGATCAGTCTTTTAATACTTGCCTATGCCACGATCCCGTTCTTTATGGTATTTGAGGGCCGGCATCCACAGGCAAGAGAGATTATGGTCATTGCCGTAATGGCGGCTCTTGGGGTCGCAGGCAGGAGTGCTTTCTTTATGATCGGAAGCTTTAAGCCGATTGCGGCCATCGTGATCATTACCGGGGTTTCCTTAGGTGGTGAGGCGGGGTTTCTGTGTGCCTGTCTGATCATGATGATCTCAAATATGTTTTTCGGGCAGGGACCGTGGACACCCTGGCAGATGTTTTCCTATGGAATGATCGGATATCTGGCAGGAATCCTTTTTCAGAAAGGGATTCTCAAAGCCAGGAAGGTGGATCTGTGTATTTACGGATTCTTAAGTGTGTTTCTGATCTTCGGCGGGATCATGAATCCGGCATCTATTCTGATGGCATACGGATACATCACAAAGAAGAGCCTGATCGCGTTTTATATCTCAGGTGCACCGGTAGATCTGGTGCAGGCAACTTCTACGGTAATCTTCCTGTGGATCCTAAGCAGGCCTCTGCTGGAGAAACTGGAGAGAGTAAAAAGAAAATACGGGCTGCTGCAGCGGCCCGAAAATAAGGAGGAAAATGAATATGACAAAGAATAAGCTATGGCAGGCCATTAAGGGGCTGACTCTTGCAGCCGGAATGGCAGTGGGGATTTTTGCGCTGGGACAGACCGATGTTCTGGCAGATACCCTGACGCTGACTGTGGAGAAGAACACGATCGGCCAGGGTATGATCCTGGATCCTGTACAGGTGGAATTTGCGAAAGGAGAAACCTGTGCAGATGTTCTGCTCCGCGGGTTAAGTGAGAACGGGATTACGCCGCTTTATGACACAAATACAAGTTATGGTTTCTACTTAAGGGGAATTGCCAACTGTGACAGTGGAAGCCTGAATCCACCGGCATGTATCCAGAAGGTTCTCTCCGAGACTTCCACCTGGACCGGTGATGCCTATAAGCTTACTGATAACAAATATGCACCGGATCTGACAGAATTTTCCTACTGCTCCGCATCCGGATGGACGTATACTCTGGATAATGTATTTATGGGTGTCGGAATGGGTGCGAGTCATCCGTCAGACGGAAGTGTCCTGCGTGTTATGTTTGCCCTTTGCGGTGGTACGGACATTACAGGATGTGACCCGTATAATAATAACAGGCAGATTTTTGAGGCGGCAGATAAGAGCGAGCTTATCCGCATGATGGGAAAGGCAAATGCAGAGCGTTCCAGATGGTCCCAGGTCAGCGGATTCTCCGGTGCATATGCCGAAGCGGACAGTGCGCTGACTACGCTGGATGCGTCTGCAAACAGAGTTTATGAAGCGGTTCAGCTGCTTAAAAGTATTGAGTCAAAGCTTCCGGTAGCACCGAAGCTGATCAGCTTAAATGCTTCTGATCTGACTCTTACAAAGGGAGACAGCTATACACTGACTTATACGATTGTTCCGTCTGATGCGGTGGGAACTGTAAGCTGGACTTCTTCCAACAATTCTGTTGCAAGTGTAAACGGTGGTGTGGTAACAGCAGTGGGAGAAGGTTCTGCGGTGATTACTGCGAGAGTTTCCGGAAGTGTCTATGCGACCTGCAATATTTCCGTTTCTTCCAGACCGGTCAGTGTGACAGGGGTGAGTATTTCTCCGTCCAGCCTGAATCTCTCAACGAAAAGCGGTTCCAGGACACTGGATTACACGATCACGCCAAACGGCGCAAAACCGTCCTCTTTGTACTGGGAATCTTCCAACTCTTCTGTAGTAACCGTAGATGGCTCCGGCAAGGTAACTCCTGTGGGTGCCGGTTCTGCAGATATTACACTGACTACGGACAATGGAACGAAAGGCACCTGCCACGTGACTGTTACAGCACCGGCACAGAGCATTGCTTTGAGTGACAAAACGCTGACTCTGGCAATTGATCAGGGAACCTATACCCTGACCTGGACATTCAGTCCGAAGGGAAGCGGCGGGGAACTGGTATGGACCTCTGATAATGCAGGCGTTGCCAAAGTAGACCAGAAGGGTGTTATCACACCTGTTTCTGTAGGAGAAACCGATATCCGTGTAAAAACAGATCAGAATGTAACCGCAGTGTGCCATGTAGTTGTAAAGGGTACTGCGAAAGACCTCTTTGCAGCAGGAATGCCAGAGATCACAACCTGCAAGGCGGCAGGAAATACAGTTCTTCTTACTTGGAATAAATATGAAAATGCAGATTCTTATATTATTTTAAGACGTAAGATGGGTGAAAGCAAATTCGCAAAGATTGCTACGGTCAAAGACCTCTCCTATACAGATACAGCGTTTTCTCCGTCAACTCCTTATTATTACAGTGTACAGGCTGTTTCCACCAAATGGGGCGGTGCTATTAAAAGCAGTTATGACAAAAACTTCTCTGTAACAACCAATGGAATTGCACCGACACCAACTCCGGCACAGACAGTAAAACCGAAAACCCCGGCTGTCACAGTAACTGCCGGTAAGAAACAGGCTACACTGAAATGGAAAAAGGTAAGCGGTGCCAAAGGGTATGTAGTATACCGTGCCACATCCAAATCCGGTAAATATAAGGCAGTATCAACGATTAAAAAGGGAAGCACTGTTTCTTATATAAATAAGAAGCTTACGTCTAAGAAAACATACTATTACAAGGTGCGGGCATATCGTACCGAAAACGGTAAAAGAATATACAGCAGCTATTCTAAAGCAAAGAGCGCTAAGATCAAATAATATAAATTCACACAAGTCCAGTGTGTTAGAAAGCATATTGCTGTGAACAGAAACGATGTTAGAGCGTGTTTGAAAAATTAAAAATATAGGATTGTGCTATTTAAGAAAATATGTTATATAATACAATATATAGAGAGTTAATTCTCTATTCGCATGATGAGATGAGTGACGGTTCTGACTCATCGGTAAAATAAATATAACCGAGAGATGAGATGAGTGACGGTTCTGACTCATCGGTAAAATAAAATATGACCGAGCGAAGAGTATAACGAGAGGGAGTTCATTTTCCCTCTCGTTTATATGTATATAAGGAGAAGAAAATTGGAAATTGACTATGCTGTTTATAGCCTTTCAGATGAATTTTACGAGAAATATCCGAATCCGCCATATAAAGAACTTTTAAAGAAAAAGGAAAGAAGATATGCTTGTTTACTTATTCAAAGTCATTATGGATATTTTATATGCATTCCATATAGAACAGAGATTTCCCATAAATATGCATATCACTTTCGCAAATCGTCTCGTTCGCAAAAACATAGATCAGGACTTGATTATACTAAAATTGCTATTATAAAAGATATTTCGTAACTATTCAGCAGTCTACTATCCCGCGAGGTGTTTTGGCATGAACATGCCAAAATCCCGCAAGCAGGATTCTTTCTTGTGGATTTTGACTCGTAACTGTGAAGGTACTGAACAGTTACAAAAGGAGAATAATACAATGGTTCCAATCGCACATATAGAAAATAATTTTCCAACCAAATTCGGTATCCCCAGGCAGAGTGGCCGTGTAGGGGCGCTTAAAGCGCGAATCGTATTCGAGCCGGAATATCGCAATGTGGATGCCTGTCGTGGTCTGGAGGAGTTTAGTCATATCTGGCTGATCTGGGAGTTTTCGGAGGCAAAGAGGACAAAGTGGTCACCGACTGTCCGCCCGCCCAGACTTGGGGGAAATGTGAGAAAAGGAGTTTTTGCCACAAGATCTCCCTTCCGTCCCAATTCCATAGGATTATCCTGTGTGAAGCTTGAGAAAGTAGCTCTGGATGAGCCGGACAGCCCTGTACTTTATGTAGAAGGTGCAGATCTGATGAATGGAACACCGATTTTCGATATTAAACCATATATTCCTTATGCGGATTGCCATCCGGAAGCAACAGGAAGTTTTACCGAATATTCCAAAGATCATCATCTGAATGTAGAATTTCCCCAGGAGCTTCTGGAAAGAATACCCGGGGAAAGCAGAGAGGCTCTGATCGCAGTGCTTGCAGATGATCCCCGTCCTGCTTATCAGAATGATCCGGAACGGTCTTACGGAATGCCTTTTGGAGAGAAGGATATTCATTTTCGGGTGGATGGAGATATCCTTCGTGTTTATAATGTGACAGAATTTGTAAAAAAACAGCAGGAATCTTCGGCAGATTGTGGAAAATAACCATTTTCGGATATTTCTGTAAGAAAGGCTTGCAAAATTGGCGTTTATTCAATACAATATTAAACAGACTTTATGTTGGTAGAGTGACAAAGACTGATGGGAGATCGGTCTGAAAATATTTAGTGACATATGAGGAGCAGGAAAAATGAAGAAAATTGTTAAATTCGGAGGAAGTTCTCTGGCAAATGCAGAACAGTTTCAGAAAGTAGGGGAGATCATCAGAAGTGATGAGAGTAGACGTTATGTGGTTCCGTCCGCTCCCGGAAAGAGATTTGACGGAGATACAAAGGTTACAGATTTACTTTATAAATGTTATAATACTGCAGTTGAAGGGGAAGATTTCATCCCGATTCTGCAGGAGATCAAGGGAAGATATTATGAGATCATCCGCGGACTGAACCTTGATCTTTCTCTGGAAGATGAATTTGCTCAGATCGAAGCTGATTTCAAGGCACAGGCAGGCACAGACTATGCAGCATCCAGAGGAGAATTTCTCAATGGTAAGGTGATGGCAGCATATCTGGGTTATGAATTTGTTGATGCAGCAGATGTGATCCGTTTTGATAAGAACGGAAATCTGGATGCCGAGAAGACAGACAGACTTCTGTCCAAAAAGCTGGCAAAATGTGAACATGCCGTTATCCCTGGATTTTATGGCGCTGGTGAAGATGGAAAAGTTAAAACTTTCTCCAGAGGAGGTTCTGATGTAACCGGTTCTCTTGTGGCAAAGGCTATTAAGGCAGACCTCTATGAAAACTGGACAGATGTTTCCGGTTTCCTGGTAACAGACCCACGTATTGTTAAAAATCCGGAAGTAATCGAGAGCATTACCTACAGAGAACTCAGAGAGCTTTCTTATATGGGTGCAACTGTTCTTCATGAAGATGCGATCTTCCCGGTTCGTAAAGAGGGAATTCCGATCAATATCAAAAACACAAACAGACCGGAAGACAAGGGTACTTTTATTGTTGAGAGCACATGCAAGAAACCGAAATTTACAATCACAGGTATTGCAGGTAAGAAGGGATTCTGTTCTATCAATATTGAGAAATCCATGATGAACAGTGAGGTTGGTTTCGGACGTAAGGTACTTCAGGTATTCGAAGATCAGGGAATCAGCTTTGAGCATGTTCCATCAGGAATCGATACAATGACTGTATATGTACATCAGGATGAATTCGAAGAGAAAGAGCAGCAGGTAATCGCAGGAATCCATCGCGCAGTACAGCCGGATTTCGTAGAAATGGAATCTGATCTTGCGCTGATCGCTGTTGTAGGACGTGGTATGAAATCCACCAGAGGTACAGCAGGAAGAATCTTCTCAGCACTTGCTCATGCAAATGTAAATGTGAAGATGATCGATCAGGGCTCCAGTGAGCTGAATATCATTATCGGTGTGGAGAACAGAGATTTTGAGACTGCGGTAAAGGCAATTTATGATATCTTTGTAATTACCCAGATCTAATTGAGAATTGCAGGAGCTCCTTCACAGCGGAGTAATTTGTGGATATGATGTTTACCAATCATAGGATAAATAAAATAATGGACCGTCAGAAATCAGCATAGAGATTTCTGGCGGCTTTTTAACCGAATCAAGTAAGTCTCCACCCACTGCTTCAATTGCGAAAAGCAATAAGCAGTGGGTGGGGACTTGCCTGTATCAGGAGGAGTGCAAGCTCCTTCTGATAAACTGCGGAGCAGTTATTCGGTTATGAGCAAGTAGCGAAGCGGATTGCGAATATCCGCTTGAC